>Ga0208563_1000295_pt1 | contig 48653 bp, 47 predicted proteins | sample June2015DPH_17_1_2_FD_184717 | JGI IMG/M metagenome (GOLD analysis project Ga0208563, IMG submission 184717) | Peatland microbial communities from SPRUCE experiment site at the Marcell Experimental Forest, Minnesota, USA - June2015DPH_17_150... | ecosystem: Environmental > Terrestrial > Soil >... | reverse complement strand
TCAAATAGCCCGGAAAACTGAGAAAGTTAATAAACAAATAAGTTACCACTGAAGCAATCGCTGATGAAGCAAAAATCTTGGCGGAAATGCGAAAGTCAGCTTTAACTCTGTATTTTTTCCAACTCCAATAAAGTCCCCAAGCAACATTGGGGGTGGTTGCAATAAGAGTCCCTACTATACCGCCAATAACCGCAAAGGATGGACCACCAATTGAATAGAAATACGAAACTAGAAGGTACGCAAGCGGCAAACCAACGGCAAGAGATAAAATGCTTTGTTTCATAACTTGATTTGTTTTTCCAATACCAGTTTGGAAAGTTCCCAAGCTAATATTACCTACTAAAACAAGCAAGTTGACTATGGATGAAAGCGCCAAAAACAAGGGTGCATAAGGAAACTTGGGTTCTGCATTTACAACGAATAAAGATGCCAGTATTCCATTTTGAGGAAATAAAGTGTTAATCAATGGGGTTGAAAGAGTAATTAAAATCATTGTTGCAGGCACCAGAAGCACAGCAGTGTACTTGACTGAGGAAGCAAAAACCGTTTTTACGAGTTCAGGCTCCTTTTCAGGATTTAACTTAGAGAAAACTGGAAACAACGCAGTTGCAACTGGAAAAGAAATGAACGTTAGAAGAACAGAGAAGTAAGCGGCAGCGTAATAATTACCCATCATCCATTTTCCAGCGTAAACTGCCATTGTGAAAGCGAAAACTTGCGGTAGCACACCAATCACGATACTTGAAACAGTAAGTGGCAGCCCATAGCTTAACATTGGCTTTAAAGTTCGCTTGACATCACATGTGCCAACTTTACACTTACGCAATGGCCTGAACAAAGAAAAGTAAACAATTAGTATGGCAACAACGCTGCCTGCAAGAATTGAACCCATGGCAGCATATACTGCACCCAACACGCTGAAGCCAAGAATAACTAAGAATGGACCAAGAGCAGTCTTAACGATGGCTGAAAAAATTTGAGTGAAACTGTTAAGTTTCATCCTTTCAAAACCAACAAAGATCCCACTAGCTGCAGCAGAAATGGCGCCTGCAAAAACAGAAAGCGCCATTATAGATATGTATACAGAAAGGCTGGCTGCGTCACTAGGGCTAATAATCAAAGCTAATGGTTCAGCAAGAGCAAAACAAATCAAAGACAAAATTGTTCCGCTGATAATCTCAAAAATTACTCCGGAAACAATCACATCATGGATTTCCGATTCTTTACCAGCAGCCCTTAAGCTGGCTATCTGCTGGGTCATTGCGGAGTTTATGCCCCAATCTCGGAAGAAATTGATGATAGATGACGGAATCAGAGCCATTCCGTATAGACCAACATCATTAACTGATAAAAGTGCAGCTAAAACGAGGGTGCCAATAGCCATTATTACAGTTGATCCGGCTACGCCGATTAACAGGTGAAAGCTTCCAGTCGCCGAAGTCTTGCCCATCTCTGCAGCTTTATCCATGTGGCACCAATACCAGTTTTTTCCCACTATAAAATAATCCTATTCTTATATGCTTTGGATGCTGCCTCCAATCTCTAAGCCCATCCAGACCAGTTGGAGACGGCACCTCATCTTCAACCAAACAATCCACAAAATATTTGAGTTCATCAAAATGAGACTGATTAAACGAGGAAATACCCTTCGCCAAATTTGAAAAGCAGTGACATTGTAATAGCCGGCTGCATATGCTCGACAAAAACAACGATTCTGCCAAACCAATTGCCAATAATATTAGCTTAGTTAAAAGCAGAGCCTAAAAATTCTCTAAAATTATAAAGATACTCTTTCCCTCGCTTCACACTATCCACTTTAGGCAAAGCACCTATGAAACATTCCGCTTGAGCTTTTAAGACGTCAGCCTTTGGAAGATGCTCTCCGTAAACGCGAACAAGCCTACTAAAAGAGTGCTCAAGCAACTCGTTGAAAAGCATTTCAGAACCAACATACGCAAAGTAAACATCCGCATAATCAGTTTGAGGACCGATTGGCTGCGGTTTCCGTATACGATGCTGAGAAGGCAGCGACTGCAGTATATCATCTAAGTAAGTATTCCATCCAGGAGAGCAATGCTCTCGCTCTATGCTTTCCTTTACCAACAAGGCTTTCTGGCGGCATGAATTACAATCATTTATCATAAAATCAAGCGACTCGGTGAACTCGCGAATCGATGAGACATGCGCACGTAATTTTTTGAATGCAACATCATCTTCTCCGCTAACATGTGACAGCTCCTTAAGGTGTAAACCAATAATTGGTAAATCATGAATTCCCGCTTCAAGCATAGCAGTTTCGCTTCCACACGGAAAACTCGCCACGTACAAGTCGGCAGCTTCATAATAGGTTTCCAAAACTGACCGATCTATCGTTCCCATCGCCTTTATTCGACCATCAACAAGGATGGAAGCTTTTTCCCATCTGCCTTGATTCTTTGGGCCTACAGCAAACAATTTTGCGTTCGGATGTCTTTTTAGAATTCTAACCATAACCTCAAGAAAGTCATAGTTGCCAAAGGGTAAGAATTTCTCATCTCTTCCCACAGTAAGCAACATTACCTCGTCATCGCTTAACCCTAATTCTTTTCGGACAACCATGTTGCGAAACGTATGATTGCTCTTTGGTAATGGAATTGGAAGAATCATCGACCTAAACTTTCCCCGACGCTTAGCACTTAGCAATCCACCTGAAGAATGATAATCAACTATGACATCAGCTATGCTACAACCAAGCCAAAACGCATGGTCTGCATGATTAACAAAAATGATTGGCGGTCCTCCGTCAACGCCGAAAGCTACTGTTGGCAAAGGGTCAAAAGGATGAACAAAAAGAACGATAACGTCAGCCCAATTTCGCGCAATTTTACGCAAAAAAAGAGCCTGCTCAAGCAAATTCTGAGACAACTCAGATAATGAACCATACCATCCGCCAGATTCAATTATTGATGAAGATAAAATGTCTGGAAATGAACCATTATGAGAAGTTGCTATTAAACTATGCACAGAATTGCCAGCAGTATTTTTGACCCATCGAGCAATAAATGGCGAATGCCCACCACTAAAGTAACTTTCAGTTATAACGTGAAGAAAACGCATCTTTCCATAATCTTTCGGTTTAAATTTAAGCCACAAATTAGCGTCGGTGCTTATTTGTTCTTTTTCTATTTTCTGCGCAACCATGAGTAACAAGTTCTCTAAAGTTGAACTCATGTAAATGCCAGGATGCCTAATAAAAGCGAAATGCGCAGCAATTTTCGCCCAAGCCACCACTGATTCTAGATTGCCTTTTCTGTAGGCAATGTCTGCTTTTTCAACTGCCTTTTTGAATAATTTCTCGTTTTCTAAAAGTTGCTGGTTAACATTGTAAGACTTCATAGTAGAATACCTCAAGAGGCAATTTTAGTTTCAAGAGATTTGCGGCAAAAAAAACTTCACAGTTAGTCGATAAACAAGAGCTTGCAGTGGATTGGAAGATAGTTTAGTTATACTCTTTGACTACAAAATTATTTGATAAAAGTCATACATGACGGCGCTGGCTCCAAAATTCTCTTTACGCTTAATCAAGCCGAAATTCAATATTTGACCAAGCTTTTCCGTTGAAATTCCAAAATCAAAATATTTTTTGTCTTTGTAATATTCGTTGATTAAATAATCTTCAATTATGTCTTGAGCGCCCATACTCCATCCTTCCTTTGAGTTAGCAGCGTACTGTACATGGGCGACATTTTTGCTCTCATACATAATAATGCCCGCAAGCATTGCACCGTCTCTGCAGGAAGAAAACAATTTTATGTTATTTGGAAACCGACCTGCCAAAAGTTTTATCTCATCAACCGTATGCACAGGTCTAACTCCATGCCTCGCACTCAAAGTTTCCTCTGCAATTTTCATAAAAGATTCAAAATCAAAGCTTCTCTTAACAGAAATACCATGATTCTTCGCTTTCCTAATGTTATCTTTTCTGCTATTATCAAACTTTCTAAGTCCAGGCATGTAAATGCAGGAGGACACGTTTCTCACCATTAATCGGGCGTTATAGCTGAATAAAGCATACAAGTCTTCTTCGGCTGGAATTGAATGGTAAAAGTAAGGCACCGGTTTGTACACTATCTCCTTTATTTTTTGATCCCGGCAATGTTTAACAATAGTATCAAAAATATCTATCATGAGGGAAGTTTTCATGCCATAATCTGATATGATTCCGCCAAACGTTAAACCTTCATGACTGCACAATGAACTATTTTTAATATTTGCAGGTAACAACGCCACCAATCGACCATTACGGAAAAATAACAAGGAATGGTCTACAAAACGATCAGAATGATACTCCATGTAATCTCGGTAAAATAGAAAAACACCATTTTTAGCGTTAGAAACAAAATCATCCCATTGGTTTTCGTTTTCAGGCTTATAAACCGAAACGCTTACTGTGTTTTCGCTAAAACTTTTACCAAATGATACAACAGTCATATTGCTTTTTCTCCTAAAAAACCAAGCATTCTCAAAAGTGAGTCATTTTTGGGACAAATTGTTTATTTTTTCACCTATGTTGGGATCTAAAACGGTAAGTTCATAGTCTTTTAAAGCTCCACTCAGATAGGCCAGGCATAATGGAAAAGTGGAAAACACTCCGCCTTTTCTGCCCAATGGAGCCTGGATCAGCAATACTCTCACGATTTTAGACCATTTGAACTGTTTGTCAGGAGATTTTTAATTCATAGAAGTCGTAAGTGGTGGCGCTTGCTCCGAAACCTTCTTTGCGGGTTAGCAAGCCTTCATTTAATTCTCTGCCTAGCTTTAGTGTGGAAATTCCAAAATCAAAATATTTTTTGTCTTTGTAATATTCGTTGATGAGATAGTCTTCAATTATGTCTTGAGCGCCGATGCTTCTTCCTGTGGCTGAATTTGCGGCATATTGGCCATGAGCTACATTTGCGCTTTCAAAAATTATTATTCCCGCCAACATAACTTCTTGCTTGTAAGAAGCAAACAGTTTTATGTTATCTGGAAACCTGCTCATAAGAGGCGCTAACTCATCCGCCGAATGAACAGGTCGTACACCATGCTTTTCCATCAAAACATATTTAGCTATTTCCATGAACGATTTCAAATCGTAACTTCTTTTAACGACCAGATTATTTTTTTTAGCTTTTCTTAGGCTTTCTTTTCTGCTTCCATCAAACTGTCGTTTTTCAGGCGTGTATATTGTGGAAGACACGTTTCTGGCAATTAGCTTAGCATCGTTGCGGAATAAAGCGTATAAATCTTCATCAGCCGGCAAAGAATGATAAATGTGGGGTATAGCCTTATAGATAATCTGAGTTATGTCCTCATTCTTGCAGTGTTCAAGTAGTTTATCAAAAATCGCTAACATAAGAGGCTGCGACATATCATAGCCTGAGATTACTCCGCCGAATGTTAAACCAGCATGACTATGCAACGTATGATGATCCAAGTTAGCGGGAAGCAAACCTACTAATTTTTTATTTTTAAAGAAGAGTAAAGAATGGTCTCGGAATCTGTCTGAGTGATATTCCATGTAGTCTCTGTAGAACAAGAAATTCCCATTTTTGGAAAAAGAAACAAAATTGTCCCACAAGCCTTTGTATTCAGGCTTATAGGCTAAAATGCTTATTGCCTTGTTTTCGTTTTGGTTTCTTATCAAAGACTCAAGAATAGTCATATCATTTCCTTACCTTTAATAAACGAGTCTACATTTTTGCCAGGTAACGGTTTTGCCGGGTTACCAACGTAAACCATTCCTTTAGTTGCATCTTTAACAACAACTGCCCCTGCACCAATAATGCAATCTTTAGCAATTTTCTTGGCGTCTGTAATGCAACTGTTTACTCCGAAAAAACAGTTCTCTCCGACGTCGCAGAAACCGGAAATGACAACGTGGGAAGCTATAAAGCAGTTATCCCCAATGACTGAGCGATGACCAATGAAACTGCCGCTCCAAATAGTAACGTTATTTCCTATTTTGACGCTACGTTGAACAGTAACATTCTCGAAGATAAAGCAGTTTTCACCGATTTCCACGTTTTTTCCTATAAAGGCTTTAGGGCTTAGGTACGAACAAAGCGTGTAACCTTTATTTTTAGCTATGTTAAAGAGTCTTGTTCTAAGCCTATTTAGCTGTGTGAAGGAAATAGCTACAAACGCTTTATGGTCTTTGGGGTCAAAGAATTGTTCGATTTCTTCGAAGGGAATGACTGGTAAACCAAAGAGCGCTTGCTTTTTAATGAAGCTCTTTTCGGCACTGAACGCTACTATTTCATAGTTTGAGTCGCTTGTAAAGTATTCATAGGCTATCTCGGCTGTTTCGCCGTCACCTACGATGACTAATTTTTCTTTATTTCCAGGCGCCGTTCTTTATCAGCCTCTTGAAGGTTTCGTAGTCCCTTATGTAATCTGTTTCATCATACAGCTGGGAAACAAGCGAGAGAGCAACCGAGTTAGACGAGAAATTCTCTAATTCTCGCCACACGCCGGGTGGAATATACAGGCCGTAGTGTGGTCTGTTGAGGAAAACTTTTCTTCTTTCGGATCCATCATCCAAGACAACATCGAAGCTTCCGCTTAATGCGATAACAATCTGCTCTAGCGATTTATGTGCATGCCCACCTCGGGTTGCTCCACTTGGCACATCATACAAGTAATAGACTCTTTTTATTTCGAAAGGAATCTGGCGGTTTTCTTCGATGAAAGATAGGTTTCCACGCAAGTCTGTTATTTTTGGAAAGTTAACTATTTTGCATTTGTCAAGAATACTACATTTTTCTTGAAGCAAAATAATCTTCTCCCAATTTTTTAAAGAAAAATCCTGACTTAGGCAAAAACATAGTTATTTAGTGTCGCCGACTATTACTGTCGAAAGCATTTTCTGTTCGATTAGTAAAGGCTGCGGTTCCTCGCTTACATGGAATGTTTGGAAACTTGTCCTGTTAGGTAATGGTTTAGCTGGGTTACCCACATAAACAAGTCCTTCAAAAGTGTCTTTAAGAACAACTGATCCGGCACCTATAATGCAGTCCTTGGCGATTTTTAAGCCATCTGCTATGCAAGCGTTCACTCCAATAAAGCAGTTTTCACCGACCTCGCAGAAGCCTGAGACGGTGACCTGAGAGGAAATGAAGCAGTTGTCTTTTATCACCGCTCTGTGGCCGATGTGGTTGCCAGACCAGAGTGTAACATTGTTTCCTATTTTAGCGCGGTACTGTATTACGTTATTTTCAAGAATAAAGCAGTTTTCACCGATTTCCACGTTTTTCCAGACAAAAGCTTTTGAGCTTATGTACGAAGCTAGAGAGTAGCCTTTGCTTTTTGCTTGTTTGCATAGTCTTGTTCTTACTCGATTTAGTTGAGTGAAGGACACAGCTATGAACATCTTGTATATTTTGGGATTGTAGAGGTTCTCTACATCTTCGAAAGGAATTATAGGTAGCCCAAAAAGAGAATTTTTCTTGATGTAAGCTTTTTCGGCTGAGAAAGCTACCACTTCATAGTTTGAGTCATGCGTAAAGTATTCATAGGCTATCTCGGCTGTTTCGCCGTCACCTACGATGACCAGCTTTTCTTTATTGATATTTGATGACATTTAACTACCCTGATTTTAACTTATAAAATTCAACATGATTGAGAACCCTAGACAACCCCAAAGATTTTGTTTGTAAGTAAACTTTCCTCAGTGCCCCAAGCGCCCTGCAAAGGCTCATTGGCGACGTATTTACGGATGATTACCCAATCTATCACTGTAACGGAGTATAATGGGGAGCCAGCGTTGTCAGCGCCGAACAGTGCGCCCAAATTAACTGAAGGAACGTTAGTGCTTATGCTTGCTTGGTAGGTGTTATCGCAGGTTAGTATGACGTTTGTGGTTCCGTTGCGTTGGATTTCATAAGTGTAAAAAGTTCCTACATTGGGTTCCAGGTTTGATATGTCAACTCTTGTAGTGTTAGCATATGCTCTTGTTCTCAAAGACCAAGCGTAATAGGTTGATTCTTGACTTGCAGTAATGTAATTCGGGTATTCATCTATTCTTCCACCTTGATTACCTGAGGAATTAAAAATGGTCGCGAAGCCATGATGGGTCCAGCGGTCTGCGCCTTGTTCTATTACTAGCGAGCTGAATCTAATGGAGTAGTTTGTGCCCACTAAGGTATTGCCAAGAATGTAAATCCAACCGCGTTCTTCTGGAACAGATTCCAAAACACATTCGTCTCCGGCAACTGTTACTTTTCCTGACCCGAAGGGTCTCCATTTTGTGGCGTTAAGACTTGAGCCTGAAAAGTCATCTGCAAACGGGAAGGTTTTATCTATGTTGCTTGCGCTGGAAACTGTACTGTTACCATAGTAAATGTAGATTGTTTGGTTGTAGTCCAGATTAGCGTTTACTTTTACCCAGAAAAAGGCGTAGTTGCCGTCGGTTTTGGTTTCAAGCCAATAATCAAAAGGTGTTACGCCATTGTCATCGGTGAATCTTACATCGTTAAAGTTGGTTTGGCATTTTGAATCAAGATAAACATCTGAGCCTAAATCCGCTCCTTTTTGGTAGTGAGCGATTATTTTGATTTGGTAATCTGCGCCTGCGCCCGGTGATCCTGCAATAGTGTGGCTTTTGCGGTAGTTCCAACCTGAAAGCCAATTTTGGGTTTGGGTTCCTACACTGGCGGAAGGTGCTGGCTGAATAAATGCAACAAAGAAGGCTATTGAAGTTATGATTACTGCCAAGAGAATGGCTAAAAATTTTTTTCTAAATCTCATAAACGCGTCTCTCTCTTTTTGCCATGAGGAGAAGATGAAGACTAGAAGTTTAACACGCATAAAATAAGCCCAAATCAAGCGATTATCCATCAAAAAAGTGAGCGCTCAACAATACTAGTTCTAGCTGCAAAGTATATTTACTTTGCGCCTACTAGAGGTTTCTTTAATTCAGGGTTAAGCATCACTCTGGACTCGAAAAATTCGATAGCCTCCTTATTCACAGTTTCAATAATTATGAAAAAACGGAGTTAGGTCTAAAAAAAGAGAAGATTATTGAAAATTTCAATTTAATTTAAAATTTAGCTAAATGCAATATTGTTTAAAGTTAACTAAACGAAACGACTATGGTTGCTGTCATCGACGTATAGCTTTCGGCTGCAGTACCGGTTGGCACATCAAGCGTTAATGTGCCAGCTGCTTGTTGACCCGCTGGTATTGGTTGGTTAAGCGAAAGCGTAAGCGTCCAACCAGTGGGTAGACTCGACGTCGTTATGCTAGGCGTTAAGGCTGTATTGGCGTTGTTAACAATGGTTATTGTCTTATTATTGGCTCCCCACAGAACTGTACCCCAATCGAGAGTGATTGATGCACCGTCTGTATAATTTCCTGAATCGATAAGTATTGATGCTGAACCTTGCGGTGCAACTGTCGAGTTCATGGTTACAGAAAAACTATACAATACAGATGCAGAAATTAGCGTCCCGATCGACAGCGCACAGATTGATATTAAAATTAAGAAGAGTTTCTTTCTCAAATCTTCTCACCTCCTTTTTCAATTGATTTTGAGTTGTGATTGCTACCTTGAAAGCGGTAACCATGATTCACTACTTTTTGCCCTGCACTGAAAGGTCTCTTATTTTGGAATGTGAAAAGATCTAAAGAAAAAGCGGTTGAAACTGCAATTGAGCCCAAACTTAAAGGAAACCATTGGGTTGAAATGAAACTTAATTGTGAGAGGTCAACTGCAGGCGCATCGGTACTTGAATCGTTACTTGCCGATGAGGAGCCACTGTCATTGTAAAATGTTTCAGTAGGCATGTTAAGATTAACAGCGCTTTCAACCTGGTTGGGTGAAGCACCAAAACTTGAGTAAATTTTAATTCCGTTTTGCCAGCCGCTATCTAACAGAACACTGTAGTACATGGTTCCTTGGAAGAAATTGCTTCCGCAGGTTGAGCCAAAGTAAGCATTATGAATATTGAAAATTTTGTAAACATTCCAAGTTAAACCGCTGTCATTGCTTATGTAGATTCCAGCGTTTCTGTTGGTTGATTCGCCGCCAATGAAACTGGCATATATGTTTCCGTTAAGATTATTTGCACTAAACCAAAAACCGTAAGATTGAGCCCCAGTATCGAGAACGCCATTATAGCTTACGTCATCGGTAGTTCGATATATTATTCCGTTATCTAAATCTGTAGCTAGAAGCCTTGCGCCTGGAATAGCTTCGATTGCTATTATTTGCGGTATTCCAGCGAGTATTTGGGTCCAATTATTGCCGTCGTCTGTTGAACGAATTACATATGTGATATTCCACGGGGATACTCTGAGGTCGCCGATGGATGCGTAGATGTAGTTGTTGCTTTTGTCAACCGTGACATCGTGGACATGTCTGGCGGCTGAATCATAATATACAGTTTGCCAATGGTCGCCGCCGTCTGTGCTTTTGCAAATGCTGGCATTACCAGTGCTACCAGTCGTATAAATGCCCGCAAATAAGTTTCCGTTAGAATCTTCATCCATTGATAGAATGCTGCAATCGAGAGGTAAAGATAGAACCTTTGACCAGTTTCCTCCTCCGTCTATGCTTTTCCATAGCCCCAATTCATTTGCCGTTGCGTTCGAGTCTGGGGATGTAAATATGTAATTCAACTCGTTTACATACATGCAATCTATCCCCGCAGCATTTGAACTGTTAAAAGTTATTAGCGGTTGCCAAGTTACACCTTGGTCAAAGCTTCTATAAAGCGTCGCAAACGAGCCTGCATATAATGTGCCGTCGTTTGCAATCCAACTTGCCTGTATAATCTTTGTGATGTTTGCTTCTTCATACACTGGTTCAAGTACTGTCGCAGTCATGGTCAAGTTAAAAGTGCAGTAAACTGTTTGGTTTGGGTTGGGAGTAGGAGTCGGCGAAGGAGAAGGCGTTGGAGTAGGGAAAGGCGTGGGAGTAGGGGTTGCAGCAGGATTAGCTTGTATATTATCAATGTCAACCGTCAAAGATTGATATTCAGGTTTAAGGTAGATTGTTATTTGTCTAATTTTCGTTAAATCTATTGGCTGTGATGCCACCTGATTTATCATTGTACGCAGGTCTATCGTTTCAGTTACCCACTGCCCGGCGGTAAACTGCGTTGGCACAGCTATCGATGCTGTTTCCCACATTGAACTTCCTGTAGCTGTGATAACATCAAACTCAGCGTAAACAGGAGCTGAAGCTCTGACTTGGAAGGTTAGAATCGGGTTTGAACTGAAATCCCAAAAATTCCATCCAAAACAAGTCTTAGACAGGTACTCATCGTGGACATTTGTAAGTGTATCTTCAACGTAACCTGTACCCTGCGCTGGTGAAGATGTGCCTATACTTAGTGCACCATATGTCGAACCCCATGAACCATAAGTGTTTGTGAGTGAGTCACAATCATCGAATTGTTCAGTAACTTGCGCTCTAACGCCAGTTTGAAGATTAAAAACAAGCAGGTACGATAGAAGAAGGATAGCAATGCTTAGAATTGAGAAGACTTTTTTGTTTCGGAGCGTAGAAATTAACGAATAAACAAGTTTACAACCCATAAGAATCTACTCTCGCGACCAAGCGCTTCTCTTACCAAAAAATCAAGCGTTTGTTCTTAAAAAGTAGTTCTTTGAGCTAGTATATTTATGTTGTTGTTCTAGAACAACAGAAGGCTTTGTCCACCGAATTGAACTAACCTGCCAGAATTTTATGCTTTCGTCAGCGCGTTTTCGTATTTGCCAACCTCAAAGGCGAAGCAATCATTACCTAACTTGGAGGGCATAAGATAAAAAGAAACAGAAAGATTAACTCTTACGAATTTTTCTTTCAATTTTTCTGGCGAAATTTTTGTTTTTTTCCAGTGGTTTAGCCTGTTTTGCCATAAGTACCTAAAATTGCTTAAACCCCATGTTAAACCCTGAATGTTACCACGAATTACTTCTATATTTTTTCTTTTTAAAAAGAACATGGAGTTAGTTGATAAATAAAAAATGTTAACCAATAAAGCTCTAACGAGATCAGCCAGCTTGGAATAAACATCGAATAATAGACAAATGTTGGATTTTAAAAGATGATACGTTGTGAATTGAATATTCCATACGTTTGTAGCTCCGCCTACGTGGCGGATTCTTGACCCAGAAACAGTCACTACTCTTTTTTGTGCAAGCCATGTCTTAAGAGAAAGCAAGGTGTCATCGTAAAAAAAGGGCATTTTGGGATCAAATAAACCCATTTCCCTAACAATCTCTCGTCTAATAATCATAGACGCCCCGCAAACAAAAGATATTTCAAAAACAGGATGAAATTTAAGGCTGCTTGGTTTATCTTTGCACAGCTGGTACTTGTGTATAAGATAATTGCTGAAAAGCCAACCTGCTGTCTGAATTTTCTCTCCATCAATCGTTAAAATCATGCTTTGTGCTAAACCAATCGTTGGGTCATTCTGCATGGCATTAACCAAGTAAACGAGCCAATCTGGTTCAACCACAGTGTCATTGTTTAAGAACACAATGTAATCTCCTTTGGAATAGCTGAACCCTACGTTGTTGCCGCCGCTGAAACCCAAATTCACCTTATTCTTGACAAATCTAAGCCGAGAATCAGCTCCAAAAGCTTCCTGAGCCATTTCCAAGCTAGAATCTGCTGACGCATTGTCAACCAAAATAACCTCAAAATTGGAATACCGAGTTTCCAGAACAGACGAGAGACAATTTGATAGGCAACTTTCTCCATTATAATTGAGTATTATAATAGAAACTAATGGATAATTGGTCTCAGCCTGCAAAATGTAAACTCACATCCCACGAAAACAGTCTTTTCTGAATAGCCGCGGCGTTTGCGGTATAGATCATTTTGACCGAAACTTCGCTAAATCAGCAAGCGGGGAATAGGAGACGCTCAACATCTTGTAGAGGATCCATTTGGCGCCAATTATATTTCCAAAAAAAATTCCCTCGATCTTACGCAAATAATATTTTGTGTTCAACCGAAGATACTTAATGCTGTGTACAATGCGCACTACGTCAGATTCCAACTTGCTAACCACTGAAAGCTGCGGCTCATCAAAGTACAAACGGTAAAAAAGCAGTTCAGCCTCAACCGCCCACAAAAGGTCTGTGCGAGGATTCAAGAAGTCCCTGCTTGATGTACGACCATGAACAATATGAAACACGCGTACGCTGGGACTATAGAGCATTAGAAGCCCACGCTTCCACAAATGCCAACCCAACACCATTTCCCAAGCGCAGCCAAGAATCCAGTCACTTGGAAAATCCAAACTTCGTAAAATTTTGCCCGAAACAGCCATTGATGGCCCTCGAAGCAACGCTTTTGCGGGTCCACGCTTTCGCCAGTAAGCGTTATTGCCTCGTTCATATACTAATCCTGAGTTAGCGATGCAATTCTTATAATCTTCTAGCCCTTTCAGGGGACGGCCAAACCAAGCAAACTCATAATGGGACAGAACAGATGGAATTTCGCTCTCTTCAATGAGTTGCATCTCGCCCTTTTTTAAGTAGACAGGAATTGAGTCGCCAGTTACCGCAGTCACGTTGGTATTTTGGAAGATTTTTACGGTTTCCTCAAGCCAATTATCAGCTGGAATGGCGTCGTCATCAAGAAAAGCTACTATGTCACCGGTGGAGTTTTTGGCGCCTAAAAAGTAGGCATCAACAATATGACCCCTAGTTTGAACTACCACGGTTATTTTCAGCGAAGATGATGCTTGCCTCAGAATTTCCTCCGTTCCATCGCCCGACGGTTTAACCACAAATACAACATCAAAGTTCCTATAGGTTTGACGCTTGAGCGCTGAAAGCAAGTATGGAAGTATTTCAGCCCTTTTGTACGTAGGAATAACAACGGTTATCCCGCAATTTTCTTGTATGCGATTGCTATTGAAGGAATCCATCAGGCGTCAACTTTATTTTTTATGTTTTTGAGCCAAAAATTCTTGATTTTAAGAGTGCTTTTTTTATCCGCCGGGTCCACAGTAAACTTCGCTGCCGCCGTTTGAATAAATAAGATCGGTTTGATTAAGAACTGCGTATAGAGTGCCGTTCCAAGTTAGTTTTTCGTATTCAACGCTAATGTAACTTAAATAAGCAAACTCGCCAGGATGCATGACAGTTTCATTCGTAATCCCTCCAACATAGCCTCGGTAGATAAGCCCGTAAGCAGTTAACGCTGTATAGAGTGCATTATCTGCAACAGTATTATTTTGATAGGGAACACTCTTCGAAACCCATTCGGCGCCATACACACTGTAACTATCAATGTATCCGTAGTCTCCGTATAAACGCAAGGGGTTCATTCTGTATTCGCTTAGTGGAATAGACCAACTGTCAGTTTGAGCTACTTCATAAGCGAAGTTTGTCTGAAAAAGAAAATACGGAACCAAAACAGCAACAATTAACAAGGAAACTAGTAATTTTTTCTCATGTTTAAAAATAAACTGAGCAAATGCCCACATGCCAATTATGCAGAAAGGCGCTAACAACATCAGCAGTACATGGTAGAATCGTGTCATGTTTAAAGTATTAGCTAGCCCTGGAACAACGGTTAAGGCTACTAATAAGGCTACGGCAACCACACTGAATACTGTGTAGTCTCTTTCGAAACGGAAATGAGTTTTTTTCAAAATTAAAGCAACTATACCAAGGACGATAAATAATTCGGTTATGTATGCAAATGCTCTGCTGATAGTGTTTAAAATTGAAGGAGACTGCGCTAGGCCTAACCCAATCAAAACTTCTTGTCCTCTGGATGCTGGGTTAAGAAGTTCTCCCACCTGACTAGTAACATAACCTGCAAATGTCATGAAACTGTCGAAGACAATGGCGCCAGAAGTGTAAATATACCAGCCGAACATTGTCACAAAGAAAAACACTATCATGCTTAATCGAAGATTAAAGCTTGGCCGTTTAAGATAAAAAACAGATGTTGCCCATGCAGCGAAAACTAGAAAGAGGAAGATTTCTGCCAGTGCGTAATGGGAAAATATTAAGCTAAAGCTGAAGATGGCAAAACTTATGAATTTAGCTTCTAGCTTAATTTTCTTGTTTAACAGTACAAGCAGTAATAAGACAAAAAATAATTCACCAATCATTTGCCGGTTTAACGCGGTCATTTCAGTGAAAAATGTTGACTGCGCCATGAATAGGAAAGCAGCGAGGAAAGCAAATTTTTTACCTATGTAAGGCTGCCATAAAAGGTACAGACCAAGAGGTACAAATGCAAAAATGAAAGGATAAATTATCTTGTATACCCATGTAGGGTCCATTCCAAGCATGTTTGAGTAAACTGTTGGAAGAACAGTGACGCTGAGCATGGCGTTGAATCTGCCGAATCCCTGGTCAGAGGGAAATGCGAATATTGGATTCCACTGGGAATTAAGTTGGGTGGTTCTGAAAACGTAAAATTCTGCGGGAGAATCGCCTCCATATGGAAGTATATAATTTGATATTAAGGAAACTTGAAACAGCAGCGCTAAAGCGATCATGAGTATAGCGAATGGGTAAACACTTGTGGATTTTTCATAAAACGCCACGACAGTAAACAGCAAGGCAATTGATAGAATCATGATTAGTAAAAAGAAATTGTTTCCCGTTGTGTTAACAAAGTATGTGCCAACAATGCTTAAAACAGGAATCAAAGCCAAAAGCAAAGTTGATGCGGGAAAACTTGGTTTTTGAGAAACCGCATTTTGTTTTGCGTTTCCCTGTCTTAGGTGAGCCACTGCTGCGCCTATAATTATTAGGGTGTTTACGAATAAGGATAAGGGCAAAGTGGAAAGCGGAAAGCTAAATCCAACTATGGAGCCAAACTCGTTTATAACCAGTCCCGAAAGCATCAGGAAAGCAACGCTAAAGCCGACTGAGAAAAGAATGAATTCAAGGGTGCCAAGCTCAAGTTTTAAAAGTTTAATGAAGATTAAGCCTGGGATAAAAGTTAGATAAAAAATGCCTACAACTTCTCTAGCAAGTGGATAATTAAGAAAAAGCGAAATGTACATTAGAACTTGCAGAAACACGACTATGCCCAGAAAATGCTGCGAAAGAGATTTTGGATTATAATTCATTTTAGTTTCGCCGAAAAATTAAGCTACTTTTTTTATTACTGATTGGTAAATTTCAGCCATTTTAGGTGCAACTTCTCGGATATCGTAATTTTTTACCGCTTGTGCCCCGTTTAACGCAAGTTTTCTTCTGAATTCTTTATCCTTAATCAGACTAATGAGGGCAGAAGCTAGCTGATCAACATCATGTTGCTCAACAAGAAGACCATTATTTTCGTGACTAATTGTTTCTTTCAGTATTCCAAAGTTGGGAGCAACAACAGCAAGCCCAGCAGACCAAGCTTCAAGAGAAGCAATATACCCAAAGTTTGTGGCTACGAAAATGTCGCTGTTCCACAGGAACGTCCTAACATCTGTCTGTTTGCCCATCATTAAAACTGCGTCTTCAAGGTTCAACTCTTTAATTAAACTCTTCAGAGACTCGTAAAGTGAACCGTAACCAACAACATGGAGTTTAGCGTTTGGAAACTGAGTATTAACTTGCTTGAAAGCTTTGATGACTATTTCTGGAGTTTGCACTGGTTCAAGTCTGCCAACGTATATCACTGTATCCTCATGCGGTAAGACAGAAGAGAAGGGATTTTTGAAGTGCACAGTATCAACAAAATTTGTGATAAGATGACTTTTTTCGCCAAGCCCCATCCTTCCTAAGACGCTTAAAACCTCTTTTGAATATGTAGTAATTGCAGTGGCATCATTCTCAAGTATGCTTTTTACCGCAGGGGATTCTAAAGGCATTCCTCCATGCAAAGGGTCACCAACAAATCCGCCATGCAAAGTAACAACCAAAGGCTTATGGAAGTGCCGGCTCAGGTAAACGCCAAGATTAATGTATTCTAAATCCTCCCAAATGCCATGGATGTGGAAAACATCTGCTGAATGAGCAACTTTGCATTTTGCTGCTTCATGGCATAAACTTGCCAACTTCATTTTTTCAACAAGTCTGGGCTTTGAACCAGAGGCATACATGAAAACGCCATTAACTAAGTCAACTGGGCTGGGCCCTAGCCGATAAACTTTTAGAAAGCCTGCATCTTCGAATTTCTTAATGTTTTTGGTAATCAAAAGAACCTTTGTGCGTCCCGTTATTAAAGAAAAATCTAATTCTTCCTTTTTAGCTAAGTAATTAGTCAACCATAGAATATAACGTTCCAATCCGCCTATTTCTAGGGGCCAGAATCTTTCCCAGACATGGCAAACATGCAAGTAAAAAACCTCAAAAGTTTTCTTGAATTAATTACAATATTTAGAGAAAAGTTCCATGAACCTTAATGAAAAGTTAGAAATAGAAAAGCGATCAGAGATTTTTTTGATTTCGTTTGCTTTCTCAGTTGACCAGTTATTGATTTCACTAGTTATTTTGCTGGCGGCTTCTTGCAAGGTTTCATAGCGGTACTGTTCTGGAACGAATTCGCTCATTCCACCTGAATTGTGAACAATGGGCAAGCAGCCTAATGCCATGGCTTCAACTATGGAAATTCCAAAATGTTCTCCGATCATAGTGTGCAAGTAAATTTTGGCTTTTTTCAGCAATTCAATTTTCTTTTCGGCTGTTGCATTGGGGTAAAATTTTATGCGATCAGTTAAATCTAATTTTTTAACTGTGCCTTGCAGGTTGGTTAGCGTTTCTTTGCTGTATAAGCGCCCGATTATTGCGAATTGTATGTTTGAATCGGTTTGAGAGGCGATGTGTGGGATTCTTTCTAAGAGTTTGTTAGGTTCAAAACGTGATGTGGTAATCACTAGATTCTCCTGAGAATTTTTAATTGTGTCTTTCCCGATTGCTGAGATGCTTGATGAGAAGGGTGGATATAGCACTTCCACAGTTTTTTGTGAGTACTTTCTTATTTCGTCTGCAGTGTAGTAACTGTTTGCAAGAACCAGTTTTTTATCATAACTTACCAGGTTTTTCTCGAATAGTACGTGAGGTAGTGTGCCGACTTGCAAAAGATGTGGGCTACCCATGTAAGGGAACTTTTTGCTGAAAGAGTACTGGTTTAGGAATGGAAAGTGAATGTAACTTATGCTTGTCCAAGGAAATACGCAATTGGAGAATGTGTCGATAAACACGTTGCATTTTGATTTGGCGATGTAGGAGTGGAAGATGGTTTGATAGAAATCCGCCAGTCCTCTTGAGGTAAAATGGGTAGGTTGTTTGATGGTTCGGATTGTTGGATGTAGGTTTTCTCCGAAGAAGTTTTTTATTGCTTGAGGGTTCACTTCATTATTGGTAAAAAGAACTACATTGCGATTGTTTTGGGCTAAGGTGTTGGCGATTGCTATCGCCACAAATTCTCCCCCACCATAAACGTTTAAGGTTGGGCAGAAAACGCCAATCTTCATTGCTGTCCATTCCACTCTTAACTTAAATTCTCGACGGTTTTCAGCGACCTTTCTTTTAGATTTTAATTTCAAGAAAGCCTTTACATCCGTCTATTTACAACAGATTTATAAGTAAAGGGATACACAAGGCTCATTTTGCCATGTCATTGCTATCACACTTTTTGCAAAATTAAACATCCCAAAGAGCCCTCACTTGTTTTGTTAGATAGCTCATCCAAAACAGATTTGCTTATTGGAACAAACCTACAGCTGTCTTTTAATAAACAAATAAAAAACGCTGAGTCTACGACAAAAAATCCATTCAACAACTTTGATAGTCTATTATGATCATAATGACGTTCAGCAAACTCTTTTCTTTCTCCGAAACGCAAAATCCGAAAAGGTCCTCCACCTTCGTATGGAAAAGTCACCAGAAAGATTCCCTTTGGTTTTAAAAGCCTTCTAATTTCTTGCATAGCTAAGAAGTCGCCATTATCCAAAAGCAAATCTTGCGAGTAAGCGTTCAAACCTACATGCTCAATAACGCTAACGGATAAAATAATATCAAAAATTTCCGATGGCAAACCTGTGCTTATTACATTTGCCTGCACGAATGCTTGTCTGCTATTTCGCATCGCATGGTCATTGATATCTAAGCCTACAACTCGAAAGCCTCGCGCAAGTAACTCATGGTCTAAGAGAGACCCAGAACAACCAACATCAAGTACCAGTCTGCCTTTTGCTGAACCGATTTTATCTAATACCCAAGGATACTCAATGAAACGTTGGTTATATTTTCCAAGCAGATTATCGATCTTGAATAGAATAACACGTATATGAAAGATAAATCTGCCTACACCGATATTCTTGATGAGTCTACCTAAAAATGAATGAGAATCCAAGCCTTTAGCTTTTAAGAGCTCGAAAAACATTGTTATTCTCCCAAATTTTAAAGTCTAGATAAAACACATTAAAAGTGGCTTTTTGCGCGAATTTATTTACAAATATGTCAATGTCTTCATAGAAGTAGTCGCGATTAACTGCAACAACTTTATCCGCACACACGATACGACTGCAGCTACCAAAAGAACGCTTGAGTCACATGCTGCTTAGCGTTTTCTTGTATTAAGTGAGTTATAGATAACAATATTTATCATTTTTTTGGGTTTGGATGTCAGTGATGTATATTGCTACAAATTCTCAGCCACATACGGGCAGAAAACGCCAACTTTTAGCTCCATGGTTTGTTCGCCTTGCTTTTCGTTTGCTTGCTTAGCATTTGGGTATGCGTTTGCTGTTTGCAACGTTGACTTCGCTAAGTTTGTCAAGTTGACTTTGCAAACCGCATGTTTAAAGTTGACAATTAACATTAACCGATTTTTCACAAACCTTTAAAATAGATTCATACAATAATAGGATTTCAGAAATTCAGGAAGAGAGAGAGAAATGAAAACGAACAACTTAGGAAAAACACTGCATTTCATAAACCTCAGGAAACTCGCAAAACCAGCAGGTCTATGCATCAGCGCACTCTTAATCATAAGCATGTTGTCAGTTTTGGCTACAACCGGAGTTCAAGCTGCAACAGCAACGCCAGCACTGCATACTTCAGGAAACCAAATACTGGACGCAAACAATAATGTAGTCTACTTGAGAGGAATCGGCAAAGCAGGAGAATTAGTATCAGCAACGGGAATGTGGAGTGAAGCAGGAGACCAAAACGTCTACGCATGGTACCAGAAGTGGCAATCTTTAAGTTACGATATACCAAGAATGGATGCTGCATTTCAATGTTGGCAACAATACTGGCATGTAAACATGATTAGACTCCAGATTCCCATGGATTGGTGGTGGATGGATAATGTTACACCTTCCAACTATCAATCCGGTGTGTCTTCAACTCCGGTGAGTTTCCGCACGTACATTGAAACCCTGATTCAGGAAGCGGCAAAATACGGTATTTACGTTGATTTCTGTCCTTACAGTGCAGTAAACGGTTATTCATATAGCGGTTCTTTCGAGGGCGAACCTGGCTCTGTCTCTACCCTTTCAAATGACTGGGTACCAGGAACAGCAAGCTATAACTGGATACAAACTACGCTATCGCAAAATGGATGGACAACTCAGATGCAACTATGGCAAGCATGGTGGACAAGCGTCGTCAACAGATTGGGCCAGTACCCCAACGTAATCTTCGAAATGTGGAATGAACCTGGAAACAATGAAGCGTCTTTCTTTGGCTACTGTACTGGCATATACAACACAATTAGAAACCTAGGCAGTCAAAACCTAATCTTCATGCAATGGGCTGTGGGTTTTGTACCGACTTACAATGATCTAAGTTGGGCATCAACACTGGTTCATGATATTGGAAATCCGACAAACTTAGTTTTCACTACGCATACCTATAGGTACGGACCTTACTATAACTCGCCATGGGGAACAAATTATAACACCGTTTTATCGCAAATGCAAGCTGCTGTAAACAGTATGGGCGTAAATTATCCTTTGGTAATCAATGAAGCTGGCTCATGCTTAACTGTTATTCCTTCAAGCGATTTGCAGAACGAGTATAACTGGTGGGACGGCTTAAATCATGCAGCTTTAACTTTGGGAATCGGAATGTCTGCTTACTTCTGGATGAGTGCTGCTGATTTAGGTCCAGCATATTTCGGAGAGGAATTAGTTACTGGAACATGGGCAGCAGGCGCAACATCAGCAACACCAAACACTATAGGTCAAACATTCATCAATTACGCTTCGCAAGTTCCAAAACCAACTCCAAGCCCTTCACCTACGCCAACTCCAACTCCATCACCGACGCCAACTCCAACATCGTCACCGACGCCAACACCTACTCCAACGCCAGCCCCTACACCTACTCCAACACCGACACCCACACCTACGCCAACTCCAACTCCATCACCGACGCCAACACCTACTCCAAAGCCAACATCAGCACCCACGCCGACCCCAAAACCAGCACCTACGCCGACACCAACACCGGCACCTACTCCTTCACCGACCCCAAAACCCACTCCAACACCAACCCCTAACTCAACAATTACGCCAACACCGACCCAATATCCAGGCAACCGCCACCACTCCAGCCATTCATGGTACATGTTCAGTTGGGAGCGCTTCAACACGTTGTTCTTTTACTTCCGCTAAAGAGTAAAATTTCCTTTCCTTTTTTTGTATAAAACAAGACCCATTTATTTTAAAAATTCAGGGAAATTTTCAATTCTCAATTGATTTTTTTTATATAACTGAATTTCCGATTCTTTGCCTCAGCCATGAAGCTGGCTATTTACTACTGGCTAATGTTGGAATTGACTCCAGAAGTATTTCGTTCTTGTATGCTTTGAATATTGCCTCTAAATCTCTAAGCCCATCTTGCCCGCTTGGTGAAGGCGCCTCATCCTTAATCAAGCAATCAACGAAATATTGCAGTTCATCAAGGTGAGGTTGATAAAACTCCGATATGCCCCTAGCTAACATTTGAAAAGCAGTCGATATTTGGCTTGATGGCATATGCGAAACAGAAATATTCCTAACGCTTCCCAACATATCAATTCTAAGAACGTACTCCTGTGAGAACCAACCGACATTAATCACCGCCACCGAGCCACAAGCAAATTTCGCCAGACACATTGCGGAATCCTCAAAATCCATGCTAAACCTGTGCCCGAAGTATCCCTTAATATCAACTATTTCGCCGAAATACCAGCGGAGAAGATTAATTATGTGGCAGCCTAAATCGATGAGAACGCCACCGCCCGTGTACTCGGTGTTAAACCACCATTCTGGAACTGGAATAGGCAAGTAACCTTCTGCCCGATGAAAAAACGGACCCGAACTAACGTAAGTTGCATGGGCATTTTCCACATCGCCGATTAAACCATTATCCAAGTCTGCCTTAATCCGTCCAAAAGCCTTGTTAAAACGTAAAGGATAACCCATCATCAACTTGACAGAGTTACGTTGAGTCACCGAAATTATTTCGTTGGCTTCTTCAATTTTTACTGAGATTGGTTTTTCAAGAAAAATGTCCTTTTTAGCTTCAGCCGCTTGCTGAGTACATTTTAGATGGAGATGGGTTGGCAGTGAAACCAGCACAGCGTCAACCTCAGGGTCCTTCAATAAATCAGCATAATCATTAAAGGTCTTTTTAACTCCTAAATCTTTGGCGCGTTTCAAGGCTTTTGTAGATAAATCTGCGACTGCAACAACTTTGGCATTAGCAAGCTTCAAACTATGTCTAAGGTGAATCTGACCGATATAACCTAAGCCTATAATTCCTAACTTTACATTCCTCATTTCGTTAATCACCAGTAAATGCTTATTCTAATCCTAGTCTCCTGCCAAGCCCCACACTGAGCACAAGCTTATACGCTCGTCCCATCATTTTCCTTCTAAAAGTCTTCTTGGGATACAAAGCCCTAAAGTAATCCAAAGACGAGCCTTTTGGAATAAAAACCCTTTGTCCAACCCCTTCTTTCTCGGCCACTTGAAAATAGCGTATCTTACTCGGGTTCAACCATGCTATCCGCGCAGCCGCTGCATCAATAGCTACTGGGTCCTGACTTGCCATTACCAGCCCAAGTTTCCGCGGTTGAATGCCAGAAACTATGTTGCCGTCTATGAGGCACAGATTAAACTTCATCGCTTTGTTTAGAGCTACAATAATGTTTCCAAGATCAGAGTGATACTTGTACTTTTTAGGGTAAGGATTGCAACCATAAATGTTCTTCAATGCGCAAGTAAGCTTGATGGGATCAACCGTGTATTTTATTTTTGAAATATTAATCCGTAAATCCGAGTTAGAAATTATTTGGGGAACCATCAGGTTATAGGTTTGCCCATTACAAGCAACTGAGACATTATCGCTTTCTTCTTCGGAAAGATTGACGAGCCTAACATTCTTTTCGCGAGCCAGCCTTTCAAAACCCAACATCCTAAACGCGTATTTGCATCGCATCGCAGATGCATCTGATTCAACAATCGAAATCTCCACGTCAGCAGCGATTCGCTCACGAATTAAATCAATCAGTTCAGCAACAAATCGGGGATCAGTCGTTTGACCAGTTGAGCAATCCCAATAATAGCATAAATTAGGCTTAATCACAACCTTTCTAACGGTTTTATCAAAGGAATAATCGATTAAACGCAAGGATTCAGAAATCGCTTGCTTCATTGGATATTCGAGGTCTTTTTGTATCTTAACGAAGCTTACCAAACTCATCTTTTTGTGGTGCTCCTTTTTTTAAAAAAAGCTTCAAATTTACGGTTTTATCTATGGATGAAGTGTACTGCAAAGCAGGTTAGCAAGCTAACGGCAAAACAAATCAATTAAGAGGTTTTCTCGACGATAACGCCTATATTGGCACCCAAAAACCGCCAAGATTTTTTAGTTTCCAACTTGTTCGAGACCAAATTTACAAGTTTGCCTAACCTGAAAAAACTTGTTATTTTCGGGTGAAGATGAACATAATCAGTTCCTCTAATGTCAACAATGCGCAGGCTCTCAGAATTCACAAGTCGTTTAACTTTGAAGTAATGAAAAGCATATTCTTTTTCCACGTTAAGGAATTTTTTCACGTACTTCGGCTGCCCCATTACCATGAAAAAAACATACTCGAAAAACAGGCTGCTTATCAAGTTTGGGACGGTCAAGCAAATGTATCCTGAGTTATCGGTGATTCTTGCGAATTCGTGGAAAGCTTGCTCGTGATTGGATATGTGCTCCAGCGTTTCTGAGGAGACAATTATGTCTTCTGAACGGTCGGTGAAGGGTAGGAACCGTGCGTCGCTTACTACAAATTGCACTTTATCTTCCACGCCGTATTTGCGTGCCAAGTCTTTAGCTTTCAATATGGCATTCTTGGAAATGTCCAAGCCTATTGCCTCGCCTTTTTCTTTGGCAATATGGATGCAAAAGACGCCTAAGCCACAGCCAACTTCCAGTACTCTTTTTCCCTCAAAGCTGTTTACGATTGGCTTTAGCATTTTCAGTATAAGCTTGTACCACGGGTCTGAGAGAGAAATTTTCTGTTCAAACCAGTTTTGGAATTTATCCTCTTTTAAACTTGAATTCATGTCTTTTTCAATTTGCATTTTCTTTAACCTTCGTTACTTTTCGTTTCTTGATTGCATGTGACACCTCATGTATCCAAGGCACCATGCGCTTAATTTGAAAACAAACTGGACAGGTAACAGAAAATTTCTTTTGTCACATGTCAGCCTGTAAGCCACCAAGGAGCGCCGAACCCCGCCAATGAACCCTGCAAGCGGAATCATCTCGTAAAGAAACAGCAAATTCCGGTTGTACTGACAAGCATCGTGTAAACCGTAGCCCCAATGAAAGTATTTGCTCCACAGTCTTCTCCATGAAGTTTTCGGACGCTCGTAAAAAACAGCTGAGCTGCGCTCAAGCAGCCAACCTGCAGCATTAATCTTAAACGCTGCATCATGATCCTCGCCTGCAAGTTTTAATCGGTTATCAAAGTAGCCTGCTTGTCTAAGGGCTTCTGTGCGGTAAATGGCCCCGCCTGTTCCGCATTCGGAACGGGAGTTTTCAGCTACAAAGGACATGTTTTCAAGAGAGGCAACTAAATTGGCGCTTGGAAGGATTCCGTAAACGCCTTTTGCCACGCCTACTTTTGCGTTGTTTTCCATGAACTTGACCTGTTCTTTAACAAAATTTTTGGACAGCACCATGTCGCTATCAACCCAAACAATGTACTTGCCTAAGGCGTTTTTAGCCACCGTGTTTCTTGATTGACCGATACCTTGCCAAGCGTAGTGGAGAATTTTCACTGGCATATCAATTTTAGAAGCGTAGCCATGAACAACTGATAGGGTGCCGTCTTCGCTGCCGTCATCAACAACGATTACTTCCATTTGTTCATGAGGAAAACTCTGAGCCATCACACTCTCAAGTGCACCGAGTATTGTGTCGGAACCGTTTTTAACACAGATTCCAATCGTAACAAAACTATCCATGAAAATCGCCAAAACAAGTTCTTTATTATTGCCGCCGGCTTTTCAGGAAACCAAGAAACCAAGCGATCCTCTTAAAAACATAATGGAAAGGCAACAAAAAAGCTGCTTTCTGATAAGTCACTTTGTAAGCTTTAGGAACCCTTGTGAACTCGACAAACACAGCAACTGGAGGCAGCAACTTAACAATATTGACCATGTCTCTGTTTTTATTGAGAAGCGATTGCCAGCCATACCCATGCCAAAAGTACTCGTTCCAAAGAGAACGCCAAGTTTCACGGCGTTTTTCATAAAAAACAGCGTTTGTGACGAAAAGTTTCCAGCCATGTTGGCGAACCCTATACTCGGCATCCATGTCCTCGCCTACGCCCTTCATGTTTTCATCAAAACCGCCAGCCTGTCGTATGGCTTCAAGGCGATAGATGCAGCCTGAAGTGCCGAGGGATTTTGAGTACGTTTCTCCTTCATCTTGAAAATTGATGAGAAACTCCATGTTTTCCAAGGTGGCAACTAACTTGTCTTTCCTGATTAAACCGTATTTGCCTTTTCCTATGCCGACTGCTGGGTTAGCGTCCATGAATTCAACTTGTTTGCGAATGAAGTCGCTAGGTAACTCCATGTCGCCGTCAACCCAGACGACATAGCGTCCTAAAGCGTTTTCAATAACAGTTTGCCGTGCTTTTCCCAAGCCTTGATTTTCATAGAAAAATTTTTTCTTAATATTCCCATTGAGCAAGCGTTCTTTAATAATTGGAACTGTTTTATCGCGGCTAAAACCGTCCACAACCAAGAGTTCCATTAATTCAAGAGGATAATCTTGAGCGATTATGCTGTTGACGGCTCTCTCAACAGTGGCTTCAGAATTCTTAACGCATAAGCCCACGGTGACTTCAACATTAGCCTCCATTAAACTATCGCCCATAGCCTTGCGTGTTTTTCTAAATTAAGCCATAAGAAGCCAAATTTTCAGCAGTCAACCAAACACGGTCTTCCGGCTGGGTCCATACTGAAAACCTTTTCCCAAATAGCACAGCAAACAATGATACAAAAAGCAAAATATTGCTCTCAAAAATCTCGTAAAAGTAAAAGCGTACTTTAGGAACAATTAGAAGGGCAAAAGAGGCCAGAAGCAATGGATAAGAAAAAAGTAGATAACCGGTAAGAAACAAAAAAACAACAAAGGCAACGGGCGAGAAAAGGTAAAGAAGCATGTTGGGGATAACTGTGCTTCGGGTTGACTTTACTTTGCCTTTCAATAGTAAATCCAGGTATTTTGCGAATAGCCTGATAAGCTGATTCATTCGCCGCAGCTTGATACTTATTTTAGCTCGAAATGAACTGGGAAAGCTTGAGTAAAACTTAGCTTCCTTAACAAGCATAGCCCGGTAATTCTTCTCAATAACTCCGATTATTGTACCACAATCATCTGAACCTGTACCATAAGGGTCAAACCGGTCAATAGCCACCTTTTTGAAAGCGCTAAACCCGCCCTCAAAGAAAACCGTTGAACCAGCTTTGGATTCACCGACCCGTAAAGAATTCGCAGACTTGAGATATCCCTCTTCCATCCTTGTTATCCAAGTTTGGTCTGAATTGAAAAGAATTTTTGGGCCACCAATCGCACCAACAGAAGGGTCAGCCATATAAGGTATGGCTTTTTCAAGGATATCTGATGGCCAGAAGCAATCAGCATCGGAAATTGCAACGACTTCGCCAGTGCAGTGCTCTAATGCATAGTTTAATGCGTGAGATTTTCCTTTTCGTTCTTTCTCCACAAGAAGTTTAAGGTCTAAACCGTTTGCTTTCTTTGAAAAATTCTTTACAACATCAGCGGTGCCATCTGAGGAATTGCTATCTACAACAATTATTTCTAACAGGTCTCTTGGGTAAGTTAACCTGCTTGAATTAACCAGTTTATATGAAATTACGCTTGCCTCGTTGTACGTGGGAATGATGATTGAAACCTTAGGCTTATAGTTACCATCAACAATTGTCGGCCAAGATTTGCTTGACTTAAATTTCATGAATAAGAAAATAAAGACTGGAGGCCCAAGAGCCAAAGCACCAAATAAGAACCAAACCACCAAAAAAGAAATCATTAATTTCACTAGGCTCCAAAACACTTGCTTACTGCACCATCGCAAGTTTTAAGAAGAAAAAGTTATGTTTTCTTTGCGAGTAACATAGCGCTGTTTACTTTCAGGATTTTTTTACGCAAGTAACTAAGTGGAGTGTTTAATCTTGAATCATTAACATAATGCGGTTGAATTTCTACAGTGAAACCTTTTTGCTTCAGCATCTGAGTTATGCTTTGCCAATCTAATTGTGTATGTACATCTGCTAATGAATAATCTATTGGAGGTAAATTAACGCCATGCAATTTTAGGTATGCAGCATTTGCGTTTTTTTCAGTGAAATAATATAATTTGAGGATAAGTTTATCCACAATGCCGTTTGCTGAACTTATTGGTGTTGGAGGTTCATGGTCAAAATACAATATTCCACCGTTCTTAACTGAGGAAGCTAGTTTCTCAAGTGTTTTCAAGTAGTTGGGTAAATGGTGGATGACCGAGTAACCTGTTACAAGGTCGTATTGTTCAGTTAGATTAGTTTCGTCAAAATTAATGTTTAAAACTTTTAAGCGCTTCAACTTTATCATGTGGCGCTCTTTTTCTATCAGTTTTCTGCACATGCCAGGCGAAATATCTATAGCTGTTACTGTATAGCCGATAGACAAGAGTTTTTGTGTTATGTTTCCTGTTCCTGCACCGAAATCTAATGCCTTATAGCTTTGATTATCTATTTGTGCAGTTAATGTTCGCAAGAGTTGTTTTAACCGGTTTTGTTCTGCTCGATTCCATATATCATTATGAATAAAATCATAATAATCAGCTTCCTTTTCATGAACCGCAATATTGGCGTTAATTACTGTGTCATATTCTAGCAAACTATCAGGCTCAGGATTGATTGTTTTTAGCTCACTTAATCTCAGAAAAAATCATCAATTCAACCCTAACACGAAATTCAACCAGCCTTTCAATCTATACATAAGGGAGGGGTAGGTCTTCAGAGAGCAGCAGTCCTTAACGCTTCAGTAGTCAACAAAACGTTCACTTGAAGATCGGCTCTAGATAAAAGGAGGCTATAAACACTCTCGAGCATTAGAGCAAACCTATTTTTCCAAAAACGGAGGAAGAACATCTCCCGATACTGCAGTGTACGCTCTTAGCATTTTGAGTTGTAAACCCCAAGAAATCGAGTGAATACGGTGACTGTAGTGTGGAAAGCTCTTTTTAATTTCAGCCAGCTTAACGCCATCTTCAATTATGTTTATGTTTTTTGTTTCGCCGACGTTTTCTTTTGCTGCCAAATTTAGGTATGGAACTTTTTTAGGGTTAAAACTCATTATTCTTGCCGCAACAAAATCATTCGTTAATGGATTGTCGCTTGTCATGACAACTCCCAGTTTTTTGGGGCACGAACCTCGAACAATCAAGCCGTCAACTACAATAATGTCCGATTTTACAATCTTATTTGCGGCAACAATAACATTCACAATATTGTTGTGGTACGCGTATTTTCTAGGCTTAGAAATTGAGCCAAAAATGTTTTTCATTGCACATGTTACGCCTATAAAATTGTGCGTTTTCAGTTTAGGAACATTAATGATTAAATCAGCGTTCAAAAGAACCTCATTAAAAGGCAAGGTTACTTCAGCTTTGCCAACCTTAACTGTCTTCGCAATCACGTTTCCTTCACTCAAGTTTTTCAATGCGACATTATTTTTTTGGCATAACTCATCATAACCCAAGATGCTGAAGGCAAACTTTGTCCTCATCGCAGACGCATCAGCTTCAGCCACAGTAATGTTAACATCATTGCCGATTCTTTCTCGAATGTATTTTATAATTGCACAAACTACTCGTCCGTCGGTGGTTTCGCCTGTTGAGGCAGTCCAGTAATAGCAAAGGTTTGGCTTAATGACAACATTGTTTATGCTGCGGAAATCATAGTTCAAGTTATCAATTGCTTTCTCTACCGCACTGTCGATTTCACTGCTAGCGAACGGTTGATTCTTAACCGATGTAATAACAACCTTTGCCATTTATTTCACCTCATTTAGGCGATAAGGTAGGCGAATCAATTATTCGCATAACATCCAACTGTTTCTCCAAAGAAATCTGAAACTCATTTAGGCGATAAGCCGAATCAATTATTCGCATAACATCCAACTGTTCCTCTAAAGAAATCGGAAATTCCGAACCACTCTTTAATGCGTCAAAAAACGCTTCAATAATCTTGTAGAAAGACGAGTAATAATAAGTATAGGAAAGGTAGCTTAGCTTTTTCATGGCAACTCTCCGCATTAAATTCAACAATCCCTCTTTGACAGCGTTAACCCGTGGATCACCAGGAATATAATGGTCAGTAGAGACGAAACCAACGGTTCCATGTATGTTTATTCTGAAATTGAATTCTGGAAAAATCGATTTTGAAAACCAACCAACATTTACAATTCCTGTAACATCTGTGCCTTTTGATTTTAACACGATTGTTCCAGCGTCTTCAACAGGCAAATGCAACTTGTGCCCTAAACTCGAATAATCCACGTCAAAACCGCCCAGCAACCAGCACAGAATATCAATCAAATGATAGCCTAAATCTAAAAGTGCACCGCCACCAGCCAAATCCTTGCTAAGCCACCACTCTGGAACTGGAACAGGCACAACGGCATGTGAAATAGGGCCGTTAAGAACCAATTCAGAAGTAGCTATTACAGCGTCACCGATTTCTCCATTCTCTAGCTTGTTCTTGAGTTTCTGGACACAGGGAAAATAACGATAATTTACGCCAACCATCATTCGAACATTCTCTTTCTCAACCTTTCCAACCATTTTCTGCGCTTCAGCAAGATTCCGGGAAATAGGCTTATCCAAAAAAATATCCAAACCCTTTTCAGCAGCGTAAAAAACGGCTTCTTTCTTTAAGAAATTAGGCAATGAAATGACAACAGCATCCAATTCTCCAGCATCTATCAGCTTAGAATAATCATCGTAAGTTTTAACATGGAATCTTTCTGCGTACTTACGGTTTTTTTCACTTTTATCTGCTCCAGCCACAACGTCAACACCATCCACACGCATAGCATTAAGCATGTGAAGTTGCCCCATGTGACCTAACCCGACAATTCCAACTTTAACCAAAATATTCACATCCAAAAATTAACAAAAACTTATGATGCTAACTAAACATAAATTGAGAGGTAACTTTTTGATTGTTAAAATGTTAAACTTTCAGTCAGGATCCTCTTCATTATTCTTAAGCCATGTCTGAGCTTAAGCTTTTTCTCACCAAGTCTATTCCGATAATCAATTGGAATCTCAACAATTCGGTAACCTTTACGATCAACAAGCGCGTTCATTTCAACCTCAACATCAAAACCCTTACTCTTAGGTTTCCAACCCTCCAGAACCGCGCTCCTCACAACACGCAAACCAGACAATGGATCACCAAGTTTAACACCGTTCATTACCAGCTGGGCAAACGCCAGCAGTCTGTTGCCTAAGTAAAACGGGTTTGTAACCGACTTGCCAAGCGGATATTCGCCTTTAAACCTATTTCCAATAACCATGCCCACATCAGGATTTTGCTCTAAAATCTCAACCATTTTTGGGACATACTCAGCAGGATAAGTAAAATCTGCATCCGTAAAAACAACAAACGGCACTTTCGAGCATAGCATTCGGAAACCCTGAAACATCGCGTTTCCTTTGCCTTTCCCCTCTTGCAATAAAACATCTGCGCTCATATTTTTCGCGATTTCAATGGTTCTGTCAATACTATTGCCATCAACAACAATCAAATAGGGATTATTCAGAACTTTTCTTAGCTCGATAATAGTTGGCCCTATTCCTTCTTCTTCGTTAAGCGCTGCAATAACCACTAAGACGCTTGATCGAATTTGAGTCATAAAAAAATCTTCCAAAAACTAGAGAAAACGTTATTATGATTTATGCGGGAAAACAAACTTTTAAAGCCGTAAGGAATAAACATCCCTAACAATTGACAAATGTTCTATAAATTTTCATTAAAGTTCTAGATCAACTGGAAACTTTTAACTTAGCTTCTGAGCAAGAAACGCCACCTTATCAAGGACATAATTAACATCTTCATCCGTCAACCCAACATGCATCGGCAAAGTAATCGTTCGAGAAAGAACCTGCTCAGACGTTAACAAGCTTCCGTAAGAAGCAATACCGAGTTTTCGATAAACAGTTTGAAGATGGCAAGGAGGATAGAAAATATTACCAGTTTCAATACCAAAGTCCTGAAACAGCAACCTGGTAAACTCCCCTTTGTCAAGTTTTTCATTCAAAATCAGCGGATACTTGTAATAGCTGCTTCTGTAACCCATCGGACATTTAACCGTGCGCACTGTACCGATTTTATCCAGCGCTTCATTATAGGCATCTGCAATCTTGTTCCGTCGAGAAATGAACTCTTCAACCCGCTTAAGCTGGTAAATACCCAAAATAGCTGAAATTTCCGGCAGCACCATGTGTCGTCCCAAATCAACAAAGTTAGTTTTTCCGACTCCTGAGCCATAGTAACTGAACCGTTTAGCAAACTCACTAAGTTCAGCGTTATTTGTAATCAACATGCCTCCTTCACCAGTGGTCAACACTTTCGTTGGAGTAAAAGCAAACACTGCTGCATCACCAAAACTTCCAGCCTTCTGGCCATTAACCGTGGCGCCTATCGCGTGTGTCGTGTCCTCGATTAGGAAAAGACCATGTTCCCTGCAAATTTCAATTATTCTTTTCAAATCAGGGTTTGGAAAACCTGCAATATGGGTTACAATGACCCCACGAGTATTCGCCGAAATATTTTGCAGTAAACTTTCAGGATTCATGGAAAGAGTTTCTTCTCGAATATCTGCAAAAACCACTTTTCCTCCAGCGAACACAACGCTGTTTGGTACTGAAATGAAACTGTTAGTGCAAACCACAACTTCCCCATCATTAACGTCGAAGTAGCGAAGAACAGTTTCGTAAGCACTTGAATCAGAATCAAACGCTACAGCGTTCTTAACCCCAATGTACTGGGCAACCATTCGTTCAAACAAGCTTACGTTTTTGCCGTTTCTAAATTGACCTTCTTCCAAAACTTCGCGAACATCAAGCAATATTTGATCAATATCTTCTTTTGGAAAAATCGGCCTAGAAGAACGAATGAGTTTACTCATGTTGTCACTCTTTTTAAAACTCATATCTTACGGTGAAAAGATGCAATTTCTCATCAAGGATTGCATGCAAGATTTGCCAAGTTTGATGCTTGTATAACCTGTGGAAGATGAATCCAAAATGAAATGGAGGTATCGCCCCTTTACTGATAGGTTTAACGTAAAGTCTGTTACCACGCTTAAGCACCGTCCAGTAATGCACTTCTTCACCGTACAACAGTTCATTAAACCAAGATGGACATTGCACGTAGCCATGCTTGGACACACGCTTTAATTCCTTAAACAAACTCCAAGGATCATTAACATGTTCAATCAGGTAGTAGCTAGTCACAAAATCAAACGATTTATCCCTAAAAGGCAGAAAAAAACAGCTACATAAAACAAACGGTTTACCTTCAGTTACCAGCTTCTTCATGCTTCTATCTGGAACAGGTTCAACGTGCAAGTCGCATAGAACATCGGCTTCAGGGAAAGGTTTCGCTCCAGATGCTATGTCAAGACAGTAAGGAGAACCACTCGTCTTCAAACGAGCAATCTCATGATAACTTTTTTTCCCGAATTTGAACCGGTCAAGTTCCGATTTACGAATGGGAAAACGCTGAAGCGTTTGAGAAGCAACCTTTTTTTCTCTTCTATTCATTAATGTGCACTTGTTTTGAGACTTAAAACGCATTCGATAACTCGTTTATTGATGAAACAAGGGCATCGCGAATGTAATCGACGTTTTCTTTAGTTACGCCATAATGCATTGGTAAACATAACACTTTTTTAAGAACCCTCTCAGCAACAGGCAAATCACCCATTCGCGTTCCAAAAGTTTCCATATAAAAGGGCTGAAGGTGACATGGAGGATAATAGACGTATCCAGTTTCAACGCCGTGCTTTTCTTTAAGCAAAGAGCCGAGTTTTTCCCTATTGATTTCATCAGCAAGTTTGACTGGATATTTGTAGTAGCTTTGCCTAATGTTTGATGGCGTTGTGAAAAGTGAAATTCCCTTGACATTGCTTAAGGCTTCTTCATACCACCTTGCCACTTCATTGCGTTTACTTACAAATTCTTCCAGATGCTCAAGCTGATGCTTCCCCACTACGGCTGAAATTTCGTTTAAACGCCAATTATGCCCTAACATCACCGCTTTTTTTTCAGCGTTTTGACCGCATGTTCTCAGGCAGCGAGCTTCTTCAGCTAATTGAGAATTGTTTGTAATTATCATTCCGCCTTCGCAAGAAGTCATAATCTTAGTCGGATAGAAAGAGAAGCATCCTGCATCCCCAAGAGTCCCAGCCATTTTTCCATCTATCATTGCTCCATGCGCGTGAGCAGCATCTTCCAAAAGGAAAAGACCTTTTTCGTCGCAGAGTTCTTTGAGCTCGTTAATTTGTGGGCATACAAGACCAGCTATATGCACTACAATTACGCCTGCAGTCTTTGGCGACAACTTCCTTCTAACGTCACCAAGGTCAATGCACAAAGTATCTTCCTTCATGTCAGCAAAAACTGGTTTTCCTTCCGCAAATAGAACGGAATTAGGCGTGGAAATGAAAGTGTTTGTTGGGACAATAACTTCTCTGCCTGCAAGCTTAAAATGCCTAAGCGCAACTTCAAGCGCAGCCGTTCCAGAATTAACAGCGACAGCATATTTTATTTTGTTGTATTCAGCGAATTTTCTTTCAAATTCTTGAGCAATTGGTCCATCTGTCAATCTGCCGCTTTTCAGCACCAGTTTAATCTCGTCAAGAATGCTGTTCAAGCTCTCTTCTGGAAAGAAAGGGAACGAGCTAGAAATGTTCATTTATTTTCCTCCATGATTTTCTAAAATAGTTTTTTGTCACATTTTGCGCCAGTGCAGAAAAGATAATCTACAACCGAGAGGTTAGGAGCAAATCCTGCGCTTGTTTGAGTGTAACGGGGATGTTCAAATTCTTGGAAGATTAATTGTATTCCTTCTTCCTCAAACCGTTTATGATTAATGTAGTCTTTTCCGCCGTTTCCAGCAAGTTGCACAGCTGCGCCGACTACTTTACATTGTGCAATAATTAACTCGCTTTTTTTTCCTTTGGCGCTCAAGGATGAAGCCATTATCAGCGGTTTATCTATGTCCAGAAAACGCATTATTCCTTTTATTAGATGCATGTTAAGGTCTATAAGCATGGTCCAGTCGCGTGCATAAGTATCCTCAAAAAAATCGTAGTAATCACGCCAATAAGGAGCCTTACAGTAACTATGCTTCAGCGTTAACCAATGGCGACTTCCCCACTTAGGTTCCCCTCTATTGGCAATTCTAACGTCATTGATTAACAATGGCTTGTTAGCATGCTCTACAGGCACGCTAAGCCATCTTACGCCATCAACCGTCATAATTTTATTTCTGTTTGTAAATCCCTGGCGTTCAATTTGCACGTTATCTTCAATTATGAAAAGGTCGGAACGTCGCATTTTATCGAAAAAGCCTAGCCAAGGCAAATAGTTTGGTTGATGACCAGAAACGATCATTTAATCACAACTTATGGGAAAATGTTCATTTTTTCCACGTATCTGACTACTTCGAAAGCTTCAGCGGCTGGAAGATTAACTTGGCTTCCCCTGAAAGATGCTAAGTTAACCATTGACTCGTATGTTATGTATCTTTTTGTTTTCTGTGAAAAATGGCATTTCAGCGCTGTCCATTTATCGCTTACGCAGTTGGTTATGTCTATAAAGTATGTTGGTGAAAAAGCCGGGGTAACTCTTGGAGTCTCATAAGCTAATAGTTTTGGAGCGTTTCTAAAAGCAGATATTGATAGCCAACCGACTTGGCGGTGATCTTGATGTGTATCGTTCACTGTATGGGTCAATATTGTTTCAGGCTTGTTGGCGACGTAGAAGGATTCTAAGAAATCTATTGCTCGCCGTGAACAGGGAATCTCGGTGTCTGGGAAATCTCCGAAGTATACTTCGTTTACGCCAAGGAAGGATAACGCTTCAATACTTTCCTTAGATCTTACTTCTGGGTCTCCGCTTTGTCCTCCTTTAGATAGAAAGACAGCTATCACTTTTTTTCCAAGTTTAGAGGCGGCTCTAAGGGTTCCTCCGCAGCCTAGTTCTATGTCGTCCGGGTGTGCTCCTACTGCTAGAATTACTTCAGATTTCAAAACCAAAAATGAAACCTTCAATAAAATTTTAAAAAATATCGATGATTAGATCCAAAAAAATTAGGTGGTCATATTTAGCCATAGGCTAACATAGCGTTGATGATACTGGAAAACGTTAATTGCATCATTGAAAATCCATAGTTCAAAGAACAGGTTTCCATAGAACCCTTTTCTTTGGGAATCCCAGGCAATGAGTGTGTTAGCTTTTAATACCGTACCGTTGAGTATGATGTTTTGCATGTCAAGCTCTGTTTTGTTCCCGCCAAGTTTATACTGAAAGGAAATGTCAATTGGTAATTCCAATGTTTCTTTGTCAGCTACAAAAAATGAAATACTGTCCAAAGATGGCTGATTACTGCTGGTGTGGTTGAAACTGTCTGGTGCTGATTGTGTTTGATTGCGAAATTTTACTTGGATAAGATAATAAGCACAGGAGCCCAGGCGGTTCTCAACGTCAAAGTATAAGCGGTAATTTTTGCCAACGGTGAAGTTGTAAGGATAAGTAGCGTTGTGATAAGGTCCCAAAAGTGAGAATTCCGTGAGATACGTCGTTTGAGGATATACTAGAAGTAGTTGTTGAATAGCAGGAGAAGCAACAAATAATGCTGAAACAATAGTAACAACAAGTAAAAGCATTTTATACTGTTGGAGACCCATTCAAGTTCTTCCTGTCTTTTCTATTCAAAACAATCCAAGCAACTGTACCTACACATAAAATAGCTACAGAACCTATTATCGATAAAACAATGATTGTGAAATTTTGATTATCATTATTGATGGCAGTTTCTTTTAGGGCTGTTGCTTGAGAAATAAAGCCGTTGAGCTTGCTTTTGCTTTGGGTTGCATAACTATAGGCTGAATGATAATCGTTACTTGCGTACGCCAATTCAGCTTTAGACAGCAATCCAGCGGCATCGTTAAGAGTAACCATTAAAGAATCTACGTTTGCTCCTGCAGCTTCCGATTCTTTAACTGCATCATAACAACTTTTGATGGTGTTTTTTGCTGAAGAAATAGCGGTTTGAGCGCTTTGTTGATCCGCCAAAACTGGAGAAGCAAACAATGCGGTAGTTATAAAGAGAATCATAATGGCTGTGATAGAAGTAGAAGCCTTGAGATATTTAATCACAGATTGTACCGCCAAAATTAAGCATTTATTGCTTAGTGTTGAACTGATTGGGTTAGGCTTTGTTTAACTGGGCACAATTTTTCTAAAACTTTCTTTTTGGTGGAAAAATTATTAAGGTGTTTTTCCATGCTTTTGCTGCATCGGGAGAATTCTTTGTAAGCATCTAAATATTCTTGCCCTTTATACGTTAATTTGTAGCATTGGTCTTGGTTTTGGAATTTTACAAGGGATGCCTCAATAATTTCGTTTAGATATCGCTGCAAGACTTTGTAGCTTAAATTAGCTTGGTACATTATCTTAGTTTTTTTGGCGTCTCTACTTGCAACATTAAGGATGTCAGCTATGATGTCTAGTCTATCTCTGTAATTACCCAAGCTGATTTCCCCTAAAAATCAAATAAAAATTTCTTTACCTTTAGATGTGCAGCCAACCTCTGCCGTTTTTCTTTAATTGTTGCTTTTCCTTCTTTTCTTCAGCGTATAGTTCAGCTAGTTTTTTTCTTTTCGGTTGTTGGTTGTTAATATTATTTTTAACGAATTTTGTCCATCCGCCAACATATGGGTCAGAAGGGGTGTATCTTTCAGCGTTCAAGATTTCGTATTGTTCTAGGATTTCTTTAAAGTTTAAGGCTTTGAAGTCTCTAGTTGCATGGATTATTGTGCCCTTGTCGATGAACAATTGATTGTAGTCGTCCACTGCTATGCCTTCGGCTCTAACTTTATCGTCTATTCTTTCGCGCCAGAGCCTTTTCCATTGAATTTTTAATTCGTCAACTAATCCTTTTTGATCTAGAGACATTGCTAACAAATCCCTCCATGATAGAAGTGGAATAGAAAAAATTTACTTAACTTGATAAAACTAACGTGAGGTTTTTCCTCAATTAATTACTGTCTTAATTGGCTTATTTAAAGTGTAAGGATGAATTGTTCTATTTTTATCTAAAACTGGGTCTTTTTTTCTGTATTTTTCTTGATTTTTTGCTGGATTTTGTTATTGTTTGCTATAGAACATTGCGTCATTTGTAATAGAAGAATTTTTACTTATTAGTGTCTATTGCGAGGGTAGGGTCGGTTAGAAACCGCTGAGTTCTTGACAGAAATTATGTAAATAATTTAACCCTTAGAAGCCTAATAAAGATTACCCCTTGCTTACTTGGTGACTTGGCTTTGCAATGTTTAAATTCTACTTTTACAATAAATGAGAAGGGATTATTTATGGCAAGCTCAGTTTCTGCTAGAGATGTTTATTCAAAAGGGTTTAATACTGTTCAAGAAAGCGATACACTTTCCAGATGTTTAGAAACATTCAAAACAGTTATGCCTCCAGTTTTAGCTATTTTAAATGACAAAGGCAAATATGAAGGCATGATTACACGGCGTTCGATTCTAAGGTCAAGACTTGATCCTGCAACAACTAAGGTTAGAACATTGATGAAGGCTGCACCTTCAGTAACTTTTGATTTTTCTCTCAGTAAAATGGCTAAGTTGATGATTGAGAGTGGAATGAGGCAACTTCCGGTTTTTGAGAAAAATAAGCTTTTGGGGTTTGTTACGGACGAAAATATTATTCATGCAGCTGTAACTGAAGATTGGGGTAACACTGCGATAGAGAAGATTATGACCAGAGCACCTCACACGATTGAAGCAAATCGGTCTGTGGGAGCAGTTCTTAGTTCAATGAGAGAGTATGGTATTTCGCATGTTCCAGTTATGGATAGTGGGAAACTTGTGGGTATGATTAGCATTCAAGATATTTTGGAGAACATTTATTGGCCTCAAAGGCATCAGACAACCGGAGACATAGTTGGAGAAAAAATTGAAACGTTAAGTGTTCCAGCTAAAGGCATAATGGCAAGACCAGTGATTACGGTTGAATCTCAAACGGGCTTGCGCGAAGCAGAGAAGAAGATGCATGATCATGATATTTCCTGTTTAGCGGTTGTTTCGAACGAACGGTTAGTTGGTATTGTGACGAAGCTTGATTTTCTCGAGCCAATCTCCCAGTTAGAAGTTGCTGCTGAGCGGAAAATATCTGTGCAGTTCGGTGTTAAAGGTGTGGAGATAAACCCTGAGCAGCAAGGGTTCATGATGGAAGAATTTGATTCCTTTTCACACAGATACCAAGACGCTTTCCAGTTAGGAACACTTTTCGTCTACATGAAAAGTCATCGCAACACAAGCCTTCGGGGAACACCGCTGATTCATTGCCGTTTGCAGTTTAGGACGGTGAGGGGAACTTTCTTTAGTGCAAGTGAAGGTTGGGGTGTTGAACCAACTTTTAGAGTGGCATTAGATAGGCTTGAGAGGAGACTGCTCAGAAGTAAAGAGCTGCTAGCTTACAATCCTAAATATGCTAAAGATTACTTGCGAAAGATTGGGTTACCTCAAGAAGAAACATAGTAACCCTCTTTTTGCTACCCAAACAAAAAGCGCCTACCTGCCTCATTTTTAGACATAGTTTCACTATCTAAAAACTAGCCTACCTACCCTCTTTTTAGGGCTTAAACGACCTCGTAAAAAGACTACCTCTCACGTTAGCCGCTGAAAACTTCAGTTATAAACTTATGCGACTTTTCTGCAAGTTGTTGGAGTAATCAAAGACTGAGATAACCAGAGCTCGTGCATGTTTGTGGTATTTCACGCATTCTTTAAAAGGTAAATGTGCTTAGTCATATGCAGGTTAAAATGAAAACATTTGAGAAGCTAAAGGAGACTTTAGCTGAGCACAAGGAAGAACTTAGGAATAGATTCAAAGTAAAAGAGATTGGGATTTTCGGCTCTTACGTAAGGAAAGAGCAAAAGAGAAAAAGTGATATTGATATACTGGTTACTTTTTATGAAACAATTGATCTCTTCACATTTGTTGAGCTTGAAAATTATTTGAGCGACGTTTTGGGAGTTAAGGTTGATCTAGTCATGAAAGAAGCCATTAAACCTCGCCTGAAAGAGAAAATTTTAAGCGAGGCTGTTTACGTTTGAGAGATTTTCAGGTCTACGTTGAAGATATAATCGATGCCATAAATAGCATAGAAGAGTACACAAGAGGACTAACTTATGACGCGTTTGTTAAAGATAGAAAAACAGTTGATGCTGTAGTCAGGAATTTCGAAGTTATTGGCGAAGCTACTAAGAACATTCCTGAAAGAATAAGGAAAGAATATCCAAAAGTGCCCTGGAAAGACATGGCTGGAATGAGAGATAAATTAATACATGGATATTTTGGGGTTAAGCTTGATGTTGTATGGAAAACGATCAAAGAGCGCTTGCCAGCAGTGAGGCCTTTGGTTGAAGAAGCATTTAGCAAGATGGAAGAGAAAACAGATAAGAACTAACGTATTCCACGCATGAGGTTCCAGTGCCCAAAGGAACAGAACTATGTGGGAAGAGTGTCTGATTAAGCCTTTGAATAAGTTTTGTATTGAGGTTAAAACTTGCCAAACAGACCCTACCCTCTCCCCCTCTGGAGGGACCCCCACTACCTACTTACTTGGTTTTAACGATGTAGTCTGCTTCGAAGTTTCTTGGGGTTATCTGCCTTGTCTTTCCAACCTTCAACTCCACTTTAGCACTTAACGCCTTGAATTGTTGAGCGAAACCTTCAACATAATCCAATACTCCGCAGCCATAGCAGAAGCCTCCAGAAAACGAAACCGTAAGCATCACTGGCGACAGAAATACGAGTTTGGCTGTGACTTCAGGGCTCCTGAGCCTGTTGTAGAGGAGGATGGCTTTTCTCGCAAGCTCTTCCAGTTCTGACTGAGACAACGACATCTTAAACGCCGTTTAGAATGGTATTCTTGAGCCGTCAAAGCCAATCTTTGAAATGCCCAACTCATCCTTAACTTCCCGTAGCTGTGCAGCCGTGAAAACTGGGCCATCTCTGCAGACGCGGTATTTGCCAATCACGCAACTTCCACACAAGCCAATGCCGCAGCGCATCAGCCGCTCTAGGCTTGCTTCTATGGGTAACTTGCGTTGTTCTGTTAGCTCAAAAATTTTCTTCACCATTACTTCTGGACCGCAAGTGTAAATCATGTCGAATTTTTCTCTGTCCAAGAGGCTGCTTAGGGGCTCAGTTACCAAGCACTGCAAGCCATAAGTGCCGTCTTCCGTTGTTGTAATCAAGCTTTTCTCATTACAAATACCGTTAAGCTCTCTGACAAACAACAGTTCATCCTTGGTTTTTGCGCCCTCAACAAAGGATAACCGTTCGGTTTTAGCTGAAAGTTGCTTTGCAAGAAACAGCAAAGGCGCCGTTCCCGTGCCACCGCCCACCAAAAGGACTCTGCCTCGGCTTTCAGTGAAACTGTTGCCAAAAGGCCCGCGTATGCCTACGGTTTCGCCTGCTTTCAGCCCATGCAAATGCCTAGTTGCATCGCCAACTTGCTTAACTGAAACGGCAACCAACCCGTTACTAGCGTCCATTATGCTTAATGGAATTTCATCCACACCAGGAATCCAAAGCATCAGGAACTGGCCTGGTTTAGCCTTTGAACATAGTCTATCTGGCAGGATGAAGGTTTTAACGGTTGGACTCTCAGTTCTAACTTGCACGATTTCTGTTGTTCTAAGCGTGTTAGCTACGATGAGCGAGGCCGACAATTTCTTTTACACTCCTATAATGTTTCTTTCTCATGTAAACTTCTACTCCTTTAGTTATAGCTTGGAAAACCTCCGTGTCCTCCAACGCAATGGCAGTACCAACTTGAACCGCTGAAGCGCCAGCCAAGAAAAACTCAACGGCATCGCGCCAGTCTGTTATTCCGCCACAGCCGATAATTGGCACATCAAATTCTTCATGAATATCGTAAACGCATCGTAAAGCTATTGGCTTGATGGCTGGACCAGACAAGCCTCCTTTTATGTTGCTTAAAATTGGACGCCCAGTTTCAACGTCAATCGCCATTGCTTTCAGGGTATTCACAGCTGTTAAAGCGTCTGCTCCTGCCTCAACCGCCGCCTGAGCTATTACAGTTATATCTGCAACGTTTGGGGAGAGCTTGACAATTAAGGGCTTATTAACTGCCGCCTTCACTTTTTGAACTACTTCTGAGAGGAGTTTTGGGCTTTGACCAATTTCTGCGCCAGTTTGCTTAACATGCGGACATGAAACATTAAGCTCCACTGCGTCGGCGCCTGCATCAACGGCTTTTTTGGCAACGGCCGCATATTCGTCTGCTGAGTAACCAAACACACTTACGATAAGTGGAATGCGCAGAACTGTTTTAGAGAATTTTATTTCTTCAGCGTAAACGTCGATTCCCGGGTTTGGTAATCCCATAGCATTTATTAGTCCACTTTTTGCTTGAACCACTGTTGGGTTTGCATAGCCGACTCTGGGTTCTATGCCGATGGATTTTGTGACTACGGCTCCTGCGCCGCCCTTGGCTATGCGGTTTAAGGATTCTGCTGAGTAGCCCAATATTCCAGATGCTAGAATAGTTGGGTTTTTCAGTTCCAAGCCTGCTAAGCGTGTACTTAACGGATTGCTTTCCAAATTCTTTTTTCACCCGTTCAATATAGTTTATTACTTTTAAAAAGATAAAGCTTCTTTTAGGCAAATTATGTCAAACGGCAAAAAAGAGGCTGAGATGCTTTTTTGAATAGTTATAACGCTTTTTATGTTTACTTTGCCACGCTGTTGAAAGAAACAAGTATTTTTTTGTGAAAAAGAAAATGAGGGTTTAGGCAAACTTTGTAGCGCCTTATTTCTTCTTTTTACCCTTTTTTACGACCTTTTTGGCAGCTTTCGCCACGCTAATAACCTCAAAGGTACAATTGGCTCCGATTTATATTTAAAATTTGCTAAAGGCTAAACATTCTGTCGCAACCAAGAAAATGACCTAAAAACAGGCGCTATAAGCAAAATAACCCTAAAAATAGGCGACTAATTAAGGCTTTTTTGCATGCTTTTTTAGCTGGTCAGATTTTACATTTATGTGTCAATACCAAGGGCTTGTTTTTGCGGCATATTTTTTACTGGAAAGTTTTTTATAGCAGTGCATTGTAAAAAATTACACAGCGATGCAAAAAATTCCTAAGGTGACTGGAAAATAACCAATCCAAGCCAAACAAGCCAAAGAACCAAACAAATCGCCACACTCACAATTTTTACTGCACTCTACATTGTTTTACGGTTCATCCCATTCAGCTTGCTCATAGGAGGAGGCGGATACCTTTCCTTCTCCGATTTCTTAGCGCCGATATTAGGCATCCTGTTAGGACCCTACCTTGGAGGCTTAAGCGTATTAATCGGAAATTTTGGAGCAGTCGGATTAGGCAGACCCACGTCCTTCTTAGGCTTAGATTTTCTACCTGACTTTGTCGCCGCCGTTTCAGTAGGCTTCCTAATGAGACGTAAATGGCTACCAGTAGTTGCCTTGAACGCTGGTTTACTGCTTCTGTTTTTTGTTGACCCACTGACCAGCATATTTGTCACCATTCCAGGCACATCTATTTCAATTCCTTTTGCTTGGATGCACATTGCCGCATTCATAGTATTACTTTCACCTCTGGGAAGAAAAGCGGCAAAATGGGTTGAGACAGCTAACAAAACTGAACTCGTAGCCGGTGGACTGACAATTTTAACTTTAATTGGAACAATGATGCAGCATCTTACAGGAAATATACTTTTTGAGTTTGTATTTGGACAAATCAGTCCACCTATAATTCCAGCAGCAGCATGGCCAACAGAATGGGCTCTTGTAGTATTGGCTTATCCTGTGGAGCGGACGATTCTAATTATTTGCGCTGTACTAGTCGGAACCCCACTTATATTGGCTGTCACTAAAAATTCTCTCATAAAAATTGGAAAACAAGAACAACCCAAGACCGCTTCAGCAGAGCAACCATCTACTTCTTAAACAAAAGACTATCCTGAATGTACTCTTTTCCAGTTCGCAAGGCTACTTCAGCCTTTGCCAATTCGCTTCCCAAATAAGCAGCATGATCCAGCCTCGTTACCAAGCCCAGTTGCAGAATTTTATCGTATACGCCCTCAGCGGTTTTGCCCTTGATAATGTTGATCGGCTTATCCATCTCAAGCGAAGCATAATGAACAGCAACCAAAACGTTTTCAACACGATCAACGGCAATTTTAAACATGCCTTCTGCATCCAGAATTGACGGCTCCGACTTCTCAGATGCCAATACAACTTTAGCGTCTGCTTCCAATTTTTTATCGTAAGGCTCCTCGTGCACGCGTTTGTCTTTAAGGACAAGAAGGTCTATGCCAAGGTCTTTAGGAACAGAACCGCGTTTTTTCGCTAGAAACATCATTTTAGCCGCCGCGACCTCCTCGCTTACGGTGCCCTTCGCCTTGTCGCTTTTCTCTGTAGCCAACAAAATGCTTGCGCCGACCTCCGAGGATAAGCGTGCAAGTAAAGCGTTAACGCCAACGGAATCCGCATCCATCAATTCAGTAACATTCGAAACACCAACAAACAGCGGCACACTCGGGTTTCTATCAGCGAATTGGCGAAAAGCAATAAACGATTCCAAAACATCTGACGGCTCAAGAATCAAATCCGCTAGGCATTTTGCCACACCTAACTTCTTTGCTTTCTGAATTATTTGCTCTAGGAACTTGACACGTTCTTCGGCTTTTTTTGGAAAATAGCCTTGGCGTTGATTTGTTGGAATGACAACCACAGCGACTTTCGAGGTAAAAGGTGCAATCTCTTCAATGTTTCCTGCATCTGCGCTTAATACTAGGTCTGCGCCAGCAAGAACTGCTTCTCGAATCTCAGCTGGATCAAGCGTATCTATGCTCACAGGCACAGCCACAACTTGCTTGACAAGTTCAACAATGCGCCTTGCATCGGAAGGTCGGGATTCACCTGCAACCATTCCAACGTCAATAATGTCTGCGCCAACCTGAACGAAATGTTTTGCTAACCTTTGGATTGAGTCTTTATCCATTAAGGGTGCATCAACGATTTCAGCCAGCACACGCATGGGAAAGTCTTTGCCAACCGCCAAATCCCCAATCAGCATGCTGCCAGGTTTCTTGAGCAGTTCATCACGGTTTTGCTCTGCCTTCTCTATTTCCTGCAACGCTTTTTTCTGAAGTTTTTCCCGCAGCAAATCGCACGCTGGCACAATCGTTGAAAGCTTAACTTCTCCGAGCGAATCCAGAACGGTTGGCAGGTCAGCAGCGTATCTTGGACCTTTGAAGGTTAGGATGTCAAATGCTTTAGAAATCACTGCTGTGTCTCCTCGGATGAGTCCTGGCGCCAAAATCATGTCAAAGTCTTTTACGTTGATGTTTTCTAGGGCTTTAACGATGGTTTCAGGCGTTAACAGTGCAGCAACTGGAATCTTGAGGGCAACTGTTTCGGTGTTTACGCTGGTTTCTTGTGCATAGCGTTTTACCGTGTCTTCTGCGAGTGCACCTGTAATCAAGAGTACCTTCAAATTTTTGCCCGTTTTGTTAATTGACAATTTTTATGGTTGCTCCTGTATTGTTTGCTTTAGCAACGAAGGCTTGCCCGCCTACGCTTTTATCTAGGTAAGCTTTGACTTTTGACAGAGCTTGTTTAGCTTCTTCTTGCTTTACCACGCCGTAGAGTGCTGGTCCCCATGAACTTTGTCCTACTCCGTAAGCGCCGATTTCTTTCATGAACTCTATACAGTCTGCAATGTCAGCTCTTGTGCATCTTCCGCCTTGCACTTGCGCAAAATACCCTCCAATTATTTCTTGAATTGCGGTTACGGCTTCTCCAAAACCTTTAATGTCATGTTCAGCCAATGCTGGAAGAAGCTTGAGCATGGTTAAACGGCAGATTTTGCCAACCTCTTCCGCTGACATTTTTTGCAATTTGTTAAAGGCTGAGTTTTCCTCCGAATTAGATAAGCCTTCAATCAAGTTTGGAATTGCAACGATGAAACGCCATTCTGTGGGAAATGGCTGGCGATAAATCAAAGGCGGAAACTTATCCGGAGTATCAGGGTTAGTGATGGCTTTTCCTCCGTCAACTACGAATCCGCCTTTTTCAAAGATTGCCGTGCCAATGCCTGTTCTTCTGGCTCTATCCATGGCAACTGTTAGTTCCTGAGTTGAAGCTTTTACATTGAACAGTTTTGCAAGAGCTACCGCGATGGCAAGGGATAGTTGGGTTCCGGAGCCTAAGCCGACATGTGCTGGAATTGCCTGTTTAACGTTTATGTGGACAGTGGGTTGCATAGGGTAAGCGGTGAAGAAGCGTTTTGCCAGAGCATTTACAATTTCGGTTTCTTGGCCTTCTATGGAAAATTTTTTTGATTGTTCGGCTTCAACGATGACGTTCGGGTGGTCTATGCCTACACCTAAGCCGCCAAACATCCGCCCCAAATCGCCATTTAAATCTATCAATCCCAAATGAAGCCGGGCTGGAGTTTTAACGTAAACCTTCACTTACTGTTCCTCCATGAATCGACTTTTTTCATTAAATCAGCCATAACCATAGAGTAAGATGAGTTTGGAGCTACTCGATTTACGACGCTGCTGCAGTTTTCAATCAGTTCCAAAAGTTTGCTAACGTGTTTTTGTTCCTTTTTCTCGTTTATTAGAGCCTTTACGCGGGTTGCATGTATGATGGCCTCAACCGTTGCTGACATGGCGCGGCAGTAAACTTGAGGATAATTCTGCGTTGCCTGCACTAGTTTTACGTTGCATACGGCTTTGGTTTTTTCTGTGCCAATTGGCACCATGTCATTGACTGAAACATCGATTGATGCATCTGCAAAACGTAGTCTAGGCGCGTTAACAGTTTTTGCTGGTTCAAACCATTCTTCAGGCGGTTTTCCGCTGGGGTTTGCTTCTTTGAAGGCTGTTTTGTAAAAAACCTCTATGTTGCTTGTTAAATTTACAACTGCACACCTGTTTGCTTTAATGTTACTGCAGGTTGATGATGAATTGAAAAGGTTAATGATGAGATGCTGTTCGTCCTCCATGATGGCGCCCATTGGCGCTGCGTTTGGTTTTCCATCTGTGTTATAGGTTGAAACTATGGTCTCTGCAATTATGCCTTTTGAGAAACCTAAATCAGTTAACTTCGCCGTCAAACCAACCCGAGCCACCTAGGAGGTCGTAAGCATTCTGTTTCAACCGAATGTAAAATTTCACAGTCGCATAATAAAGTTTTGCCAACACAAACCTTGGTTGCATTTTAAATAGGCATTTTTTTGGAAGGCTGATGCGAATTCTGAAGTGTGCTCACTTATGTAAGGTTTTTAAGGGATTAAACGTTCTAATTTTTATGAGTTTTTCGAGCTTTTCATTTTTTGAATACTCATTGTTTGGTGGTTAAAAACTAAAATGGCAATTAAGGTAGCTTTGGTTTACCCGTATTTTCACCCGGCGAACGATAATTCAATTTTCCGTTTTCAAAAATTTTCAAAAATTGTTTAATTGATAGGCAGGCATTTAATCTCAAACCCGCAAGAATATGGAAGGCAAAATAACATTATAAAAGTGCAACCAGTTGCAAAAACTAATCATAATCCCTACCATCATCAGTTCACTAAGAATCGTAGTTCTACCCCTCTTCTTTTACCTCTACAACGCAGGAAACATAACCTTGTGTTTAATCCTGTTCGCTTTCTCGGCTGCCACGGATTTATTTGATGGCTATTCAGCTAGAAGATTAAAGGTAGCCTCAAGGTTCGGCGCCTATTACGACGCAGCAACCGACTTTGCCCTTGTAATCGGTATATTCACATTCTTCGCTGCCAAAGGATACTATCCTACATGGCTCTTGCTGCTCATAACCGCATCATTCATTCAATTCCTAGCCTCAAGCCTTTACGCCAAAAAACTATACGACCCAATCGGCAGATACATTGGAAGCGCCCTATACATAGGCATAGTTCTAACGTTAATTTTTCCAACGCAAGCAATGTTCAGCTTTGTAGAATTTGCCTTCGTAGGATTTTTCTTAATATCGCTTGCAAGCCGCATAGCAAGCTTTGCTGGAAAAAAAGATTAGGCCTTTAAGATTGCTATCATACGACTTAGATTTTAACGCTTGATTTTATCATTGCTTCAAGTTTTGGGTTATTTACGCCGGTATAGATAATTTTTCTTGCGTTAAAAGCTATTTTGCCTGAAGCTTCCAGATAATCTAAAATACGCTTGTAAGTTTGGTATTGTATTTTTCTAGGCAGCCTTCTCCAAAGTTGAGTTCTTGTATAGTAATCATCGGCACTTAGAATTGCATTCTCAACCATCAAGATTGTATCTAATTTTGGTTCGTGAAGGACTTTTTTTGTCAATCAAACTTACCTTCGTTGATTTGCCTTTTTATTCTTTAACAGCGAATTTTTAATTGGCTAAACAATTATATAAACTTATACAATCGGAATTCGTTTATCGCTTCATCGCTTCATTACTCAAGGTTAATTTTAAACAAGAACCATTATTAATAAATCGACCCTTCCCGTCTCTCATATAGTTGGCTAGGTCGTTTAGTATATTGGAGCAAAAATATCATTTCCCTAACTTAATTCGCGTTTCAACAGGTACTGCCATAGTTCTTGAACTGTTAAAGGGCAAGTTAGATGCTGAGCCTACAACGGCATACCTGATGACTTACAAGGCGGGCAAATGCACGGCTAACTGTGGTTTCTGCCCCCAAGCTAGAGGAAGCAAAAGCAGCACGGAACTGCTGTCTAGGGTTTCATGGCCAACCTTTCCAACCTCAAACGTCCTAACAGCGCTTAGCAACGTGTCAAAACAGGGAAAAATCAAGCGTGTTTGCATCCAGGCCCTA
>Ga0208563_1000281_pt1 | contig 50313 bp, 44 predicted proteins | sample June2015DPH_17_1_2_FD_184717 | JGI IMG/M metagenome (GOLD analysis project Ga0208563, IMG submission 184717) | Peatland microbial communities from SPRUCE experiment site at the Marcell Experimental Forest, Minnesota, USA - June2015DPH_17_150... | ecosystem: Environmental > Terrestrial > Soil >... | reverse complement strand
TGGCGCGGCGCTTGCGCGGGCTGGCCAGACCCGCCTCTCGCCTGAGGCGCCGAACCGTCGAGCGCGACAGGCGGATGGCGTACTCCTCAGCCAGGATCTCAGTGAAGTGCTGGTCGTTGAAGTCCCAGAACTCCCCCCTGGCCAGAGCCAGAAGCTTGTCACGTGTCCTCTTGGGCACCCGCCGCCCACAAGGACGTCCCCGGTTGCCATGGGCCAGCCCGGCGGCTCCCCGGCGCCGGTAAGCTGGCCATCAGCCGCCGCTCCTGCCGCAGGGAGACCCCCAGCAGGACGGCGGCCTGTTTCCCAGAGATTCGCCCAACTTGAACCTGGTTCAAGACCTTCAGTCGCTTCTGTTCCTTGCTGGTCAAGCCTGCCTGGCGTCAGACAGGGTCACCTCGGTATCCATGGGGTGACATTATTACTGACCAGTTACAGGGTGACAGATTCAAAGAACAATAACAAACCAGCAACTCGAACTTGACATCGGCGCATCAAGGGGATACCCTTTCCATCAATTCGCGATCGTGATTCATCAGGCACGTTCGCGAAATTCCGGTCAAAACGGCCACCGATTCCGGAGTTATCCGGCCACCCCGGACGTGTCCCCATCATCAGCAAGGCGATTGTACCTTAGGCACTCGGAACGGCTTTGGAGCAACGTAGCTTGCGTTGTGATTCCCCATCCAGCGTGATGCGAATGGCGTTGTGGACCAAGCGGTCCAAGATGGCATCCGCAAGAGTGGGATCCGGAATGCGCAGGTGCCAATCCGTCACGGGTTGTCCTAGCCGAAAACCTCATCCGCCCGAAAACGGACTTGGATCGGACCTGGAATATACTCCCATGATGGATTCTGACAGCCTGACGAGGGCTCAATTTGCATGTCTTACTCAGTTGACCGGTTTATCCGACCCCTTCGCTCCATATTGCCCTCTCTGGAACAAGCCTACCTCCACCTCACCCGGCCCTCTCGCCATTCTGTCGTTCTCGCCACAGCGCTCGATGTCACCCGCAGCAAGGCCGAACTCGTCGCCGAGAATGCTCTCCTCCGCCAGCAACTGGTCATCCTCAATCGCCTAGTCAAGAAACCACGCTTTACCCAAGCAGATCGCCTCTGGCTTCTCCTCCTCGCCAGCCGGGTCCAAAGTTGGAAGGAAGCCCTCCTCATCCTCAAGCCCGATACGCTCCTGCGCTGGCATCGCCAAGGCTTCCGGCTGTTCTGGAGGTTCAAGTCTCGCAACCGGGGTGGGCGCCCCAGGGTAACCCGGGAAACCATCACTTTGATCCAGCAGATAGCAGGGGAGAACCGCTTGTGGGGCGCGGAACCCCGGAGGCGGGTTCCGGGGGAACGCATCCGTGGCGAACTCATGAAACTCGGCATCCGGGTCCCCAGGTCGACGATCCAGAAGTATGTCCGCCTGGCACGCCCCCGCCCCGCCCATGGTCAAAATTGGCCAACTTTCCTCAAGAATCACGCCCAGTTGGTCTGGGCCTGTGACTTCCTCCCAGTCATTGACCTGTTCTTCCGGCAGATCTACGCTTTCTTCATCATCGAACTCGGTTCCCGGCGAGTTGTCCATTCTGGCGTTACCTCCCACCCCACCGACGCCTGGATCGCACAGCAACTCCGGGAGGCAACGCCGTTCGGCCTAGCCCCACGCTTCCTGATCCGCGACCGGGATAGCAAGTTCAGCGACGGTTTCACCCGAGTCGCGAAGGCAAGCTCCATTGAAGTGTTGAAGACGCCTTACCGCGCTCCAAAGGCCAACGCGGTCTGCGAAAGGTTCCTAGGGAGCGTCAGAAGAGAATGCCTTGATCACTTTCTGGTTGTCGGGGACAGGCAACTTCATCGCGTGATCATGGAATACGTCGAATACTTCAATCGAGCACGGCCACACCAGGGGATTGGGCAGAGGATTCCAGGGGGGATCCTACCCCACCCAGCTTGGCCCAGACGAGGACGACTCATCACGATTCCCGTACTCAACGGATTGCACCACGACTACCGCCGCGAAGGGTGAGCCAAGTGTTCCAAACGACCTCGGATCGGGTTTTCGGCCAGCACAGCAGCACCTTTCCCTTCGGAGTGTTGCGATTGACCAGCTTGAGGAAATCGACGTACTCTTGCGAGCGGTGACGATCCACGCAGCTGCCGATCACCTGGCCTGAAGCCACGTCCAGCGCGGCGTACAGGTTCGTCACGCCATGGCGTAGGTAGTCATGAGTCTGGCGCTCGGGGAGGCCCGGCCGCAACGGCATGCCCGTTCCAACGCCTGGACCTGCGATTTCTCGTCAATACAGAGCACAATGGCGTTGTCCGGCGGATTGAGGTACAGCCCCACGATATCTTCCAACTTGCGCTCAAAGGCCGGATCGTTGCTGATATGGAAATGCTCGACCAGATGCGGCTTCAGATCGTGGTGTCCTGGCCAAAAACCCCATCCGTCCAACAACTGTCTTGGTCGGTTGAGCATCGACTAGGGTATCAGCCATCTGGGTAGTCTTCGCTATCTGTCTCGCCACACAGTCGGCGGCAATCGATGTCTGTATCATCGAGTCCCCTACGCTCCTTTGTGCCGTGGATAGACCGAAATCCACCAGTGTGCGCCCGTTGACGAAGGCACCCGAGAAGTGGTAGCCTTGCAACTACACTTACGGATCAACCTCGTTGGGCTCGAGGATACTGAACCACGGATGGCACCCTCAAACGGCTGGAAATCCTGTTTGAGGCCCCCTCCCCCAGGTTGAAGCTCATAACCCGGAGGTCGCTGGTTCGAGTCCGGCCCCCGCTACCTGAACAGCCAACCGAGGCCTCTTGAGCCTCGGTTGTGTTGTTGAGCATCCAGTTCGCATTGCGCTGTTTCCAGCAAAATCCCAGTAGATTCAACACACTGCAATCACTGATCAGCCCGTGGGGTTCGTATCCAGCTGGTCGCCGGTTCGCCTCCTGGCCAGCCGGGGTCATCGGTTTCGCGCTTACCTCAGCTCGTCGGGCTCGTTGAACCTCCGATGGTCGATCCCTAGCTCAACCACAGGTCGTCGGGCCGGTAGCCCGGAGACGGCCAGAGTCAACTTGGTCTCGGCGCCTGACTCAATCGATCCACCAACTTGGCCTCCTCTGCTTTCCTTATCGCACAACCGCCTCGACCTGGTCCTTCTGTCGGGGGAGATATCCCATCGGTGCGAAAGGCAGCGCAAAGCCCCCGCTCAGTGTTGAAAAGAGAGCATGGAAAACTGTTACCAGGAGCTAGGATTTCTTGGCGGACGAGACAAGCCTCTCCGGAAAAGCAGTTCACCGGTTCATGCTGTTGGAATAGGTGATTGGACAAAGCTGTTCTCGAACCGCGTCGTCGCTTGTGAACGCGTCAGGGAGCGATGGCCACATCGGGCGGCGTCAACTCCACAGTCCCGGCATCGCCGTCGACGGTGATGACCTGGCCGCCGTGCACGCGTCGCGTGGCCACGCCCGTGCCCATCACGGCAGGGATGCCGTACTCGCGGGCAACGATTGAGCCGTGCGACTGCGGCCCCCCGACATCCGTCACCACGCCCGCGGCCATGGCGAACAGCGGAGTCCAAGCAGGAGTCGTGATCTCGGCCACCAGAATCAAGCCGGCCCGCATCTGGTCGAAGTCTTCCGGGCCTCGGAGCACGCAGGCTGGAGCTGTCACCCTGCCAGGGCTGGCCGCGATGCCCTTGAGCGTGTCCCCCGCCTGGATGCGGCCGCGCGCCGTCGACAAACCTCCCATATTAAGGCTTCCCACAAAGAACCGTTTCATGGCGGGCAAGGTGGGCGGCGGGCTCAATCGTTTCTGAGCGCGCCATTCGGCCTGGCGTTGGCGGACTGAGGTTGCCATGGCCGCTAGGCCCTCGGACCGATCCAGCGCGGCAGATGCCTCTTCGACCTCCGTTTCGGTCAGCCAGAAGACATCATCGGGCCGTGCAATCGCGCCGGCCTGCACCATCCGGCGTCCTAGCTCCTTCAGCATCCGCCTCAGCTGAGGGTAGCCGAACCCGATAAAGGCAATGCTGTCCTCGCGCAGGGGAGCGAACGCCTGCGCCCAGCCCAGGACGGTGGTGAAGAGCTTGCGTCTTAGGCCACCGAGACGGCCGAGCACGGACTGCACGGATGCTTCGCGCCGCTCCTCCAGAGTCTTCTGGCGCTCGTACGGGTTGGGAGCTGCACCGCTCAAGTAGTGCTTTAGAGTTTGCATTATGGGTGCCGGCTCGTCCATCGGCAGCGGCTGGCCGAAGTCCAGCGTGTAGATCATCGCGCCCTAGCGCTCCAGGTACGTCTGCCAGCGTACTTGCAGATCACGCCAAGCCGCGGCGTCGACGATGGGCGGTGCCTCCTGTCCGGCCAGCTCGGCTACTAGGGGTCGCGTGGGCCGGCTTTGCACGTAGTCCGCCAGCCCCGCCCGACCGCCTACCCACCGGGCCAAATCGTAGAGGGCCCTCTCGGCCTGGATCGGGGCGCTTTCGTAACCCAGCACCAATGCCACCGAGGCCGGGTCGCCAGGCCGGCGGATGAGGCGATCGTACACGGTCGTGTAGATCGCCTCGGCACCGCCCGCGGCCCCCAGTAGGCCGGATTGCAGGCTGGTCAAGTGATTGATGGCCGCGTCGTAGATCTCGCGCACGCCGTCCAGCAGGTCGGCGCCAGGCGATTCGGATAGATCGCGAGATTGCCAGCGGGCCACCGCACTGCGGTACTGCGGTACCGCTTCTTCGCGCCAGCGTGCCGTGGCGGTGCGGATGAGCCGACTCAGGCGCGTGAGAGCAAGCAGGATTCGCAGCCAAGCGCCCAACGAGAGCCTCATGGATATGTACGCATAACCGTTGATTATGTCGAGCCACGTCATCCGGGCATTCTTGTCACCGATGAACCACTCCATCAACCGTTCCTCACCCGCGTTGTATCGATCACGGCCCAAAGTGGCGAATAGCGGCGAAACGGGGTCCGGCAGAAAGTCAACGATGCTGCCACGAAAGAACGGCCCCTTGCCGGGCAGCGGCCACTCGGCAGGGATGGGAACCTCGGGCTCCGGCAGCGCAGTGATGGGCCGGGCCTGGAGGATGGCAAACTTCCCCTGCGCCCGTGCCCATTCAATGTCCATCGGCCCGCCGCACAATTGCTCGATTTGCCGCCCCAACCGCACTAGCTCGGCTACGGCATCATCGTCCAGCACCGGCGCGCGGCGCAGGTGGTCCGGGGTGGGCTGCTCCCGCGTGCCGTCCTCAGAGTGCACGGTCATGACTTGCTTATCGGCGGTCTCGCGTCCGATGATGCGCCCGTCGGCTTTCTGTACGTTGACTACATCCGGCGTCACCAGGCCCCCGACGATGCTCTCGCCCAGTCCCCAGGCGGCCGTCACCACGGCCTGATCACGCTGGCCGGTGACCGGATTAGCCGTGAAGAGCACACCGGCAGATTCTGCATCGACCAGCCGCTGCACCACTACAGCCAGTCTGACTGCAGCGTGCTCGATGCCATGTTGGGCGCGGTAACCGATCGCGCGAGCGGTCCATAAGCCCGCCCAGCACTTCTGCACCGCCTTCAGCACAGCCTCCTGGCCGCGAATGTTGAGGTACGTTTCCTGTTGGCCAGCAAAGGACAACTCGGGTAGGTCTTCCGCCGTGGCGGACGAACGCACGGCCACAGCTGGCTCGCCGCCCAGGTTGGCGTAGGCCCGCGCAATGGCGCTTGCGACGGCGGGCGGCATCGTGGCCTGCCTGAACCGCTCCCCGATTTTGCTCGCTGCCGCATCCAGTGTGACGGGTTGCGCCGGGTCAGCAGGCGCCACAGCCGCCAGGATGTCAGCTTGAAGAAAGTTCGCGTCCACAAAATCTTGGTAGGCCGCAGTGGTGACGTGAAAACCGCCGGGCACTGGCAGGCCCGCTGCCACGAGCCGGACTAACGAGGCGCCCTTACCCCCTACCGTCGTCAAGTTGGCCCCCAGGTCGGCAAGAGACAGCACATAGTCCAATGGCATCGGCCGGTCCTCCGTCTTCATGCGGCCTGTTCTCGCCTGCGCTGCATGACCTTCTTGCCACCTGAGATTCTATGCCGGAGCCCCATCGAGGGGAGGGGATCATCCGCTTGCAGCGAGATTGCAAATGCGTACTATCGCTGGCTGGCCAGGCACTCGAAGTGCGGCTATCCTCCGCACGACCCAGTCCAATCAGGAGACACCCATGTCTCAACAACCCGCGAAATCAGAAATCACCAGCGACGACAAGCTTTGGGCAGCAATTGGTTACCCAATCGGTATCATTGCGCTGATCATGCTACTCGTCCAAGACAAGAGAGATCGACCATTCATAAAGTTTCACGCGGTCCAGGCCATTTGTTTGTGGGTCGCATTTGTGGTGGTCGCAGTCGTCCTTAACATCTTCAGCGCAATCCTGGCTCGTCTCACCATTGGGATTTGCGGTCTCACAAGTTGTATTGTCCCGATTCTCTGGCTGCTCCTCTTCTGGCCAGTACATCTTGCCTTCCAAGGCAAGTATTTCGATGTCCCGGTCGTCACTGATTTCATCCGCAGTCAGCACTGGGTTGCATGATGAGAGACCCCTTAGCTCCCGGCCGCAAAGCTTGATGAAGCTGGTCTCAGGCGCATGAGTCTACCCACCTGTTTGTGTCGCGCAAGGACGAGCGGCTTGCTGGAGGCAGCTCTCGAGGTCAACAAGGGGGGAACCTTCTCGTACCTTGACAGGGTTTTGACCTCGCCCGAGTTGAAAGACCCGCCGAAAACACGAGAGTGCATCCGGACGTAGGCGGTTTGAACGCAATCCTTCGCCAGACTTCGGGTTTGTCTCGGTAGTTCTTGCGATCTGACCTTGCCATTCGCAAATCAAAGAAACAACGTTTCGGTCACTTCGCGGTCGTAGTTCGCCAGGCACGTTTCAATCAGAGGTCAGTAGGCAACGTCAAGGGCGCGAAGAAGAGCGCTGGGGCTGGCACCTGCAGACGAACTCTCGTAACCCGGAGGCCGGTGGTTCCCTGGCGCGATCACCCAGGGCAGGCGAGTCCAGCCCCCGCTGCCTTAGTGGAGAACCGAGGCACTTGAGCCTCGGTTCTTCGTTCATCGCATCAGACCTGATCACGCGACTTCAGCCAGATTGCCCAGCAATTGTGGCGCCTCGATCCAGTTCACCCCACTTGAGCTAGTGACCAGGCGATCACTGGTTTCTGTCAGAATCGTGCGGTCTCCCAGAAGTGATATGGTTGTGGTGGGACTCTGTGCCCCGTCACTCCAACCGCGGCCGGAAGTCGCAGAAGGTGGCCGATGTGAACGTCCCGTCAGGAAACCATGGGCAATTGCCAACCCTGGCCGTGCCCTCTTTGGCCGAGTTGTTTGGATCTTTCTTGAGGCTGGGTCTGACCGCATTTGGTGGGCCGGCCATGGTCGCCTACGTCCGCAGGATGGCCGTCGATCAGAAACATTGGCTTGACGAGCAGGATTTTCGCAACGGCGTCGCACTTTGTCAGGTAATCCCCGGCGCAACGGTCATGCAGGCCGCCGCCTATGTGGGCCTCAGAACAAGAGGTTTGATTGGTGCAGCCCTGAGCTTTGTTGGCTACGCCCTTCCGGCATTTGTCCTGATGATGATCCTCTCCGCCCTATATTCGTGGGCGGGTGCACTGCCCGCGGTGGTTTCAATATTCTCCGGGCTCCAGGCCGTCATTGTGGCGATTCTCCTCAGCGGCACCGTTTCATTCGGTCGAGCCTCTATGAAAGACTGGAGGCGCGTGCTCCTTGCGGTGGCCTCTGCCTCCGCATTCTGGATGGGTGTAAACCCCATCTTGGTCATCCTGTCCTCCGCTCTTCTGGGGTTTGCCATCCTTGAAAGTAGGCCGCCTGGTCTGCAGCATCCGGTAGAAACTCCAAGAATGCGGTTCCCGAAGTTGCTCCTGCCCCTGTTAGCACTCGTCGGGGCGAGCTTTGCGGCCTTGTTTCTTCTTCGACGACCATTGTTTGACCTTGCTGCGCTGATGTTCAGGGTGGACCTGTTCGCCTTCGGCGGCGGATTCGCTTCGGTCCCACTCATGTTCCACGAAGTCGTTCAAGTGCGCAACTGGATGGACGCGGCCACCTTCCTCAATGGAATTGTGCTCGGACAAGTAACGCCCGGGCCGATTGTGATCACGGCTACCTTCGTTGGCTACCTGCGCGATGGGATGGTGGGCGCACTCATAGCCACCGTCAGTGTGTTTACGCCGTCGTTCATTATCCTGATCGGGTCCATTCCCTACTATGACCGACTTCGTTCCTCCCCGTACTTCGAGAGGGTGATTGGCGGCATCTTCGCTTCCTTTGTCGGCCTTCTGCTGTCAACCACCCTTCGCTTTTCCTCCAGCGTTCGCTGGGACGTTCTCCACGTACTACTTGGAGGCGCCGCGCTGGCAGCCCTCCTTGCAAATGTTGACATTCTCTGGGTGATTCTCATTGCGGCAACGGTTTCCGCAATCGCATTCAGATGAGCCCTTGCCTCGACCACGAGGCAAGTTGGAGAAGGCCCACACCCCAGCCCTCAGGAAATCTCTGGCGCATCGGGAATTCCCCTTGGGAATTCCGCCTGTTCAATTCAATTGCTCAATTCAATTACTCCACCTTGATCTATTGACATACACACTCCACAGGAGGTACTCTTGGGCTCACACTCACGGATCAACCTCGTTGGGCTCGAGGATACTGAACCACGGATGGTACCCTCAAACGGGTGGAAATGCTGTTTGAGGCCCCCTCCCTCGGGTTGGAGCTCATGACCCGACGAGCTGTGGTTCTTGAGAACACCTGAGGAAATATGAAACGCCGCAGATCAGCTTGTCTGCGGCATTTGATTCCCGCCCACTTCTGGTCTATGGGGCTGGAGGCCTGGACGCCGCTGGTTCAAGCCTGGTCCCCCTCCGGCGGCATAGACGCTGGCCGCGTCAAGGCGCCCAAACTGGGCGCTCATGTGGTTTGGAACGGGCGCACGAGGCGGCCCACGCCGGCCGCCTGCCCCGGCTCCGCGGTTCGCGCTGGAGGTTTTGTGGAGAAATATCCTCCCCTTTTCCACCCAATTATTAACCCAAAAGATCCAATGAATCGACGCTCCCCTTTTCGGTCCATTGACAGCCTAGCTTTATAAGGTATGATAATAGATGAGTTTGCAAGATAAACTAGTCTATGCAAGATCGAGGGCCTATGGAAAGACAAGTTGAGTCCGCCGCAAAGCGTGGCCGGGGATATTGGTTTATAGACGGCTTTACCGAAATGGCGGCCGGGGGATTGCTCGTTCTCCTGGGAGGGGTGATTCTTCTTCGCGGGGTCGTCCCGCAAGCGCCGCTTCTTACACAGTTTGCCGCCACCGGTGTCGACGTTGCCATCGTAAAAGCGGTGGGTTTCTTGGCAGCCATCCTCGCAATATGGTGGCTCAAGGACCGCTTCACTTTTCCGCGAACCGGATATGTCAGAGAGAAGTGGGTCCCCCTCGCGCAAATAATAGCCTTCATCAGAAACGTCTTCTTGATTATCGTCCTGCCGCTGCTTGGTTTAGTGGCTGCGTTCTTCATCCTGCCTGGGGGGCGCGGTGCCTTGTTCTCCATTCCCGTCTGGTTGCCGGTTTTCCTGGGCATGCTCTGGGGAGTTCTTTGCTACTGGCTGGGTGAATGGACGGGCCTGCGCCGCTTCCGGCTGCTGGGAATGTTGATCCTGCTGGCGGGAGTTGCGGTGGGAGGGGGACAGCTTCTGGCCGGTTTGCCGACCTTTCCGCCCCAAGCGCTGACCTCCAATCCTTGGAACGCATTGCCGGAAGTTCTTCGGGTTCCCCTGGAGGAGGACGTCAAGCGAACGTTCGTCGGTCTCGGTTTGCTGACCCTGATCTCCGGTGCTGCGTTTGTCCTCTCAGGACTGGCGACGTTTCTGCGCTACCGGAAGGAAAATCCGTCTCCCTACCGGGAGGAACCTTGACCGAACCGCTGCGCAATCTCTCCGATCTGGATCGGGTGATTCACGAACCGGCGCGCCTGCTCCTGGTGGCCCTGCTCTCCTCGCTGGAATCTGCCGATTTTCTTTTCCTTCTCAAGGAAAGCGGCCTGACCAAAGGAAATTTATCCGTGCACCTTTCGCGTCTTGAGGAAGCCGGCTACCTGAGGGTGGAGAAATCCTTCCGGGGAAAGATCCCGCACACGGAGTTCCGGCTTACGCCGAAAGGAAAATCGGCCTTCGATCAATATCGGAAGAGCCTCCGGCCGATAGTCAATCCAAAAAAGGGACGGGCGTAAGAAAGAGAATATCCGGCAGAGGTGAAAGGTGGAACTCGCAATCGAAACAAACGGTTTGTCAGAAACCCACAGGCCGTTGATTCGGTTGCCCCTTTTGGGGATTTTGGTTTCAGTCTAATTGCAATCCTTTCCCCGGTAGACAGACGCTGATTCCCGGCCGAGAAGAGAAATCCCATGCCCGAAATCACACCAATGAAAGCCGTAGGCTTTGCCTGCCCAAAATGCAAGTGTCCCCTGCAACCGGGACAGAACGCACTCCTATGCAGCGAGTGTCACCTGACATATCCTATCCTCGCCGGTATCCCCAATTTCCTCGCCGAGAGCGAGCTGGCCCGTGTAGCCCCCAATTATCGGTGGATCCAGATGCTGGAATTCCTGGCCCCCATCTACGAAGGCCAACTTTGGCATTCGTTTATCCTGAAGACTCTGGCTGCCGCTCGTCATAGCTCGCTGCACAGCATCGCGAGCTTCATCTCGGAGACCATGGAAGGGGTAGCTGGGTTTGTGCTTGACGTGGCCTGCGGGCCAGCCACCTATGGTCGCCGTGTCGCCTCCCCATCCCTGAATGTTTTCGGCATTGACTTCTCCATGGGCACTCTAAAGCAGGGAATGACCAATATTGCGCGGGAGGGGGTAACCGGCATTCGCCTCGCCCGAGCCCGCGTAGAGGAACTGCCGTTTGAGAACGCAGTCTTCGATGGGGCAATCTGCGGCGGATCCCTCCATCTGTTCCCTGATACCGCGCTCGCTTTGCGCGAAATCGCACGAACCATGAAAGCCGGTGCGCCCCTGGCGGTGACAACATTCGTGGCGGGGAATGCACCTCTCACCTGTTTGATGAAGCGCCGCAAGAACATGCATGTCTTCCAAATTCCTGTTTTGCGGCTATTCATGGCCGAATCTGGATTTGAGGGATTTGAGCCAAAACTGGATGGCATGTTCCTCACCTTCAGGGTTCGCAAAGTTGTGCCTTCCAAATAGAAAAGAGAAATCGCAGGTCTGAAATGACACCAATCAAGCCACTCAGCTTTGCCTGTCCCAAATGCAAGCTTCCTCTGCAACCGGGAGAGGACGTGCTCCAATGCAGCCAGTGTCACCGGACTTATCCCATCGCCATCGGTATCCCCGACTTTCTCTCAGGCGATTTGCAGGCCGGCCTGGCCCCTGTCTTTGGCGGAACTTCCGGCACCACAACCATCAAACGTATGGCCAGGCAGATGGACTTCTTTGCCCCCATTTACGAATCCCGGCTGTTCGTTTCGGTTCTTCTCGGACTATCGGGTGTTCATGGGGACAGTTCCCGGTTCATGGACAAGATCGCAAGTTTCCATTCCAAGACCCTGGAGGGCGTGACAGGGTCTGTCCTCGACGTAGCCTGCGGGCCCGCCACCTACGGTCGCCGAATCGCATCCCCATCCAGGTACGTTTACGGCATCGACATCTCAATGGGAATGCTGCAGCAGGGTATGACCTACCTCGAACGGGACAATGTATCGGGGGTTTGCCTCGCCCGAGCCCCCGTCGAGGAGCTTCCCTTTGAGAATGCGGTCTTCGATGGAGCTATCTGTTCCGGTTCCCTCCACCTCTTCGCCGATACGGTGCTTTCTCTGCGCGAAATTGCGCGAACCATGAAACCAGGCGCGCCTCTATCTGTCCAGACCTTTGTCGCGGGGAAAACGGTAATCAATCGGTTTGTGCAGGGACACTCCTGGGTTCATACTTTTCGACTGGATGAATTGCGGCAGGACCTGACTGAGACCGGTTTTGATGAATTCCGGCCGGCACTGGACGGCATCGTTCTCACTTTCAGTGCACGCAAAGCGACGCCGCGTACTTAGAAGTCCGGCCGATCCCGGCGAAACACACGGAAAAGATGGATTGGGTAAGGCCGGTATGTGTCGAGGGTCATGAAAACGGCCTCGCCGACTCGCCTGAGGAGAGACAACAAAGAAGACGCAAAGTCGCACGCCCCGGTTCGGGATCGCATCTTCTTCATCTTTGTGGCGGTGAGCGTGAGATTGGCCACGGTCACTGCCTACATTACCTGGAAGAAGGTGCCCTGGCCAAGAACCCCATCCCTCCGAAAATGGGCCTGGATTGGACATGCACCAAGCTCCTATTATGGATTCTGACCGTGTATCTACGGATCAATTCGCAGCCTTCGCTGATTGAATCAATCTCGGTGCAAATCCATCTCGGTGCATTGACAAACACACCCATCAAGAGGTAAACCTTCGGCCTACACTTACGGATCAACCTCGTTGGGCTCGAGGATACTGAACCACGGATGGTGCCCTCAAACGGCTGGAAACCCTGTTTGAGGCCCCCTCCCCCGGGTTGAAGCTCATAACCCGACGAGCTTCGGTTCCGTGGGTCGGCGCACCAGAAATGTATCGAAGGCGCAAATCGAGTGGATCTGCGCCTTTCTTTTCGACCCATAGACCGCCAGGCTGGCTGCCTGGGGGTCCCCCGTTCAATACCAGGGGGCTTGCCCCAACCGGGCGCACCGCTGGTCCTCCTTGGCGTGGTTCTTCCACCGTGGTCTTGCTGGGACGGGGTCTTGGCTACTACAGGGACGACGCCAGGCCTCTTCGCGTCAGGGACCCCGGGCCTTGCCCATCGGGTTACAATGTCTAGGCGGATTGCGGTTTCGCCCGATTCTATGTAGGCCGGAGCATCCGGCCAGCACGCCGCAACCATGCGGCAAGCGGACTGCCTTGTCCAGCCCCCTGCTGACGACTAAGCTCTATGCGCCCCCTTCTCGCACGGGCTTCGTGCCTCGTGCGAGGCTTGTCCAGCGGCTGGACGAAGGGGGTTCGTGCCCCCTCATCCTGGTCTCTGCCCCCGCTGGATTTGGTAAGTCATCGCTGGTGGCCGCCTGGATCCGGGCGGGAAGCCGGCGGGCAGCTTGGCTCTCCCTCGAGCCAGGGGACAATGACCCGGCTCGTTTCTGGCGCTACCTGGTCGCGGCACTGCAAACCGTGGAGCCGGACTTGGGTGCAGGCGTTGAGGGCATGCTGCAAGCCGGGTCGCTCCCCCCGGTCGAACCCTTGGCGACCGCACTGGTTAATGACCTGACCAGGCTCACTTCTGCTCTCGTGCTCGTGCTAGATGACTACCACGCGATTCAATCCCCGGAGATCCAGGAGGCCGTGGGCTTCATCCTGGATCACGCCCCGTCAAGCCTGCAGCTTGTGCTTACCACCCGAGAGGACCCGCCGCTTGCGCTGGCTCGCCGCCGTGCGCGCGGAGAACTGCTGGAGATCCGCGCCGCCGACTTGCGATTCACTCCAAAGGAGGCGGAGGAACTCCTGAACGCCGTTCACCACCTCGATCTATCCTCAGCTGAAATCGCCGCCCTCGAAGGCCGCACGGAGGGATGGGCGGTCGGGCTGCAGCTGACGGCTCTCACGCTCCAAGGCCGCTCCGATCGGAGCGCGTTCTTAAGACTTCTGGCCGGGGACGAGCGGCACATTGCCGACTACCTGATGGAGGAAGTGCTGACCCGCCAATCCCATGAGGTCCAGGCTTTTCTTCTCCAGGTCTCCATCCTGGAGCGCCTGAGCGCCCCTGCTTGCGACGCCCTCACGGGAAGGCAAGATGGCCAGCAGGTCCTCGAACAGCTGGAACGGATGAACCTCTTCATCGTTCCGCTGGATGAGCACCGCGGGTGGTACCGGTTCCACACGCTCTTTTCCGAGCTGTTGCGGCGGCGACTCCTGGGCACCATGGACGCTGCGGCAGTTGCCTCGCTGCACCGTAAGGCCAGCGCGTGGCACGAGAGCCACGGATACTTGGAACAGGCCGTGGCGCATGCGATCTCGGCGCGGGACCATCCAAACGCCGCGCGGTTGATCCTGCTTGCGTCGGGGCAGATGTACGCGCGGGGCGAACAGCAGACGCTGAGCGAGTGGATCGCTGCGCTTCCTGCCGCCTTCGTGGCCGGGGAGCCCACTCTGACGCTGTGCTACGCATGGGTGACGCTGGCCAGCGGGCGGGCGGATGAGGCGGAGCGGTGTCTGGAGGCGATGGAGCAAGCCTCGGGCGCCGCGCCTTCCGGCCAGCGCATTGCCGAGCTGCCCGCCCTCCTGCGTGGCGCGTTTGTTGAGGCCATGGTTGTGCGCGCAACCGTGGCTATGAACCGCTTCGACCTGCCGCGGGTCTTTCAGCTCACGGAGGAGGTCCTCCCGCGCCTGTCCGAGACGGCAGCTCTTCCCTTCAACCGACCTGAAGCGCTGCGGCCCGCAGTCACCTACGACCTCGGGCTGGCCCGTGAGTTCAGCGGGGATCTGGAGGGCGCGAGCCGGACGCTTGCGGAAGCAGAGCAGCTTGCCGTCAAGCAAGACAACCAGGTCCTACAACTTCTGGCCCTCGCGCATTCCGCCCAGGTGCAGGCTCTGCAGGGCAATCTGCGCGCGGCAGAGTCGATCTATCTGAGGGGGCTTGGGCAGGCCGGGGGGCCCGGCGGAGGCGTCTCCGTGTTTGGACCAGCCGTGCTCCAAGGAGGCCTGGCGAACCTCCACTACGAGTGGAACGACCTGGCGAGCGCGCGCAAACGTGCCGAAGAAAGCGTGGCCATGAGCCGACAGCTGCCCAACTGGGAAAGCCTGCCTCCCGGGCATCTCTGCCTGGCACGGGTGAAAGCTGCCCTGGGCGATTGGGACGGCGCTTTCCAAGTCCTGGATGACCTCGAAACCCTCCTGGAGCGGTACAACGGCCAAGCCGTGCTCCCCCACGCGCGGGCACTGAGAGCCAGGTTGTGGCTTGAGTGCGAGAAGCTGGAACTGGCTTGGCAATGGGCCGAAGGCAGCGGCCTGAGCACGGAGGGCGAGCTCGCGTACCTGCACGAGGTCGAGCACGTCGTCCTGGCCCGAGTGCTTCTTGCCCAGGGAGAGCTCGAGCGCGCTACCCGCTTGATTTCGCGCCTGCTTGAGGCAGCCCAGGGCGGAGCGCGGCTGAGCCGGGTGATTGAGCTGCTGGCGCTGAGCGCACGTGCCCAGCAGATCCAGGGCGAAAGCGCCCTGGCGCTGGAATCGCTTTCCCGCGCTGTCGGCCTGGCCGCCTCCGAGGGCTATGTCCGCACTTTTCTGGACGAGGGGACTTTCCTACGGCCGCTCCTGGAGGCTCTCAGGCGCGGCGGCTCTGAAACCTTTGCCCGGAGAATCCTGCAGGCCTTTGAGGCAGAACCCAGTCAACAGTCCGCCCCATCGACCGTATCCCTGCGCTCTGCGCTCTGGCTGGAGCCCCTCAGCCCCCGGGAGAAAGAGGTGTTGGGGCTGATCGCGGAGGGCCTCAGCAACCAGGAGATCGCGCGGCGGCTCGTCATCTCCCGGACCACGGTCAAAACCCACATTGCGAACCTCCTCAGCAAGTTGCAGGTGAGCAACCGGACCCAGGCTGTAGCGAAAGCCAGAGCGACCGGCCTGCTGCCCTCAGACTGACCGGTTGCCTGCGCTCCCGCAAATGAGATGACCTCAAGCACGGGTCGTGCCGTCGTGGGAACCAAGGCATGACCCTGATTCCGAATCGCCCGCCCTTGCCTTCGCTCCCCCGATTGATGTTCTGGCCCTAGCTCTCCCACGGAGGGCGTGTCTGGCGCGACACAGCAGCATCCCGCCATGCGCGGGAGGTGCCTCCCGGGTTGGCCTGACGCTGCCCCCCACCCTCGCGCGGCGCTGCGAGAGCACGGATCCTCACGCCAGGCTGAGTCGCATGCAGGCCAGGGCGTCCTCGTGCAAGGGGCAACCCTCCCCCATTGGCACCGGCAAAGGGGGAGATGGCGCCCCCCGCCGCAGCCCCGCCACGGGCTTCCCGATTAGCGCTAGCATTCTGGAACGGCCAGCGATGTCGTAACCGGCCCCTCAGCCCGAACCTTTGCAATTGCCACAAGCCAAGGTTGCTCGGCCCGGGAGGCCCGGACCCCAGCGGCTCCGTCCAGCGCGCACTCCGACCCGGACCTGGGTGCGCAGCCCTCGCGCCGCAGGGCGGAGGGAATCATCCTTTGCCCAGGTCGAGATCGTCCTTTTGGACGATGCGGCTCATCCCTCCCTGTGTGTACACTGGCCCCAGAGTTGATGAGCAACCCTTTCCGCCTGAGGTGCCCCCCTTGAAAAGGCCCAACCCACCCTTCCGTGACGACGAACCCGCGCTGTACAGGGTTCGGATCCGTGGCAGCCTCAGTTCCTCGTTCTCAGACTGGTTGCGTGACCCCCAGGTGGAGGTCGTGCGGGAGGGAGACGGGTCGATCGTTACAACCCTGACCGGGACGGCTGCTGATCAGGCGGCGCTGCACGGCCTGCTGACCTCGTTGCGCGATCTGGGTGTCCCCCTTCTGTCCGTCGAACGCCTGGAGAAGGGTACTGGACGGCAGGCTCGACCGAGAGGTGCAAGCTGAGAATTGAGGAGGCTGAAATGGAGAAAGAACCGGTTGTCCAGGTGCAGGACTTTCGCAAGACCTACGGCGACTTCGCGGCCGTAGACGGCATCAGCCTGGAAGTGTATCCGGGGGAGATCTTTGGCCTCTTGGGGCCAAACGGCGCCGGAAAGACGACAACCCTGGAGAGCCTGGAGGGGCTGCGCCAGCCGGACGGCGGCAGCCTGAGAATCCTGGGGATGGACCCCGTGCGGCAATTCAGACGGCTGCGCAATCGGATCGGAGTCCAACTGCAGTCGTCTGCCCTGCCAAGCAACATGACCGTTCGTGAGGCGATGCGGTTTTTCTGCGCCTATCACGGCCTTCCCCCCCGCGACGACCTCTTGGACCGCTTTGGGCTGGGGGAAAAGAAGAAGACTCAATTTCGCATGCTCTCCCTCGGTCAGCAGCGCCGCCTGGCGCTGGCACTGGCCATAGCGCACAATCCGCCGGTTCTCTTCCTCGACGAGCCGACGGCCGGCCTGGATGTCCCGGCCCGCATCGAACTGCACGACTTGATGCGCCAGCTGCAGGAAGGCGGAGTGACGATCATTCTGGCGACCCACGACATGGCGGAGGCTGAGAAGATGGCCAGCCGGGTTGCCATCCTGCTCCAGGGGAAGATTGCCGCAACGGGCAGTCCAACTCAACTGACGGCCAGCGGGGACGCGCTGGTCAAGATCTCAGTGGCGACGGAATCTTCCTGCCTGGCTGAGAACCGAACCGGTTTTCCGGGGGTTCGCCGCCATCAGTTCAAGGAGGGGTACGCATTGTTTTTCAGCAACGACCCAGGCCCGACGGTCACGGCGATTCTGGACTTCCTGAAGGTTAATCAAGACCGGCTGGTCGATTTGCGCGTGGAGCGCCCTTCCTTGGAAGAACGTTTCCTGGAGATCACCCACCTCGATCGCCCTAGGGGAGGCTAGCCATGGCTGCTTTTCTTCACCACCTGAGCTACGACTTCAACAACGGTCTGCGCGACCGCTCGCTCCTGCTGATGAACTATCTCTTTCCCTTGGCTCTGTTCGCCATGCTGGGGGCGCTGCTGGGCAGCATCGACCCGGCATTTGCCGGGACAATCATCCCGGCAACGATCATCGTGGCGGTCATGTCCAGCATGCTCTTGGGGATGCCGAACCCGATCGTATCGGCGCGCGAGGCCGGGGTCTACCGCAGCTTCAAGATCAACGGAGTCCCGGCGGCCTCCATCCTCTCCATCCCGGCGCTCAGCAGCCTGCTGCACATGGTCGTCGTTTCCGCGATCATCACCGTGACCGCCGTGCCGCTCTTTGGGGCTCATCTCCCGGTCAGTTGGGGTTACTTTGTCCTGGTGGGGCTGCTGACCATCTTTGCCATGGCGGGCCTCGGCATGCTCATTGGAGTCATTGCCTCCAACACCCGTGCTACCGTCCTGATCAGCCAGCTCTACTTTGTGCCCTCGATGTTGTTGGCGGGTCTGACGATGCCCTCCAGCATGCTACCGGCGGCCATGCGCAGGATTGCAATGCTCCTGCCAGCCACGCATGCGATGAACGCCTTTCAAGCGCTGGCTTTGGGGCTGCCGACGGATGGGAACCCGATGGGATCCCTGCTCATCCTCCTGGCTGGCGGTCTGACCGCCTTTGGTTTGGCGGTCTTGCTCTTCCAGTGGGACAGCCATAATCTGAGGCGTGGTCGGTCGCCCTTCCTGGCAGTCCTTGCCGTGGTGCCCTACCTCCTCGCGGCCGTTCTCATCCGGTGAAAGCATGCCTGATCTCCGCGAGCGCCAAGGGCGCTTGGGTGGGGCCTTATGGCTGAAAGGTTCAGTCTGACCAAGGCTTGCCGATGCGTGGGCCCACCCTTCATCCCCTCGTTGGGGCGCCAGGAGCATCTAGCGAACAAAGTCCTGTCCTGGAACAAGTCCATACGGCAGAAGTGAACCATTCTTCGAAGGCATCCAGATTTGGAGGGAAAGGAAATATGGCAACACTGATCGTTTCAAAGAGTTCAAAAACAGAAACCGCGCGGGGTATCGCGCGCTGGGCCGGGCAAATGATTGCCGCGCTGGTCATCTTTGGCGCGATTCTGTTCCTCGCCGCCGGAAGGCTGAACTGGATCAGGGTTGGGTTAACTTGGGGATGAATGCCCTGACTCTGGCACTGAGCGCGATTGTGCTGATCCCTCGCCGCCCGGGCATGCTGGCAGAACGGGCGCAGGTGCGCGAAGGAGCCAAAGCCTGGGACCGGTTCCTCGCCGCAGCCATCGTCGTCGTTGCGCGTCGGGAGCTTTCGCACCATGGCCAGCCCACCGATCCTGGATTTCCTACAAGCCATGTCGTTCCCACAGGTGTCTTCTTTGTCTCAAGGAATCCCATCTACCTGGGAGCGGCCTGTCTTCTAATAGGGATTGCGCTGGCTGTCAATCTCCCCTGGGTGTTTGTGCTCCTCCTCCCGGCACTTGTCGGTTGCCACTACATTCCGATAGCCCCAGAAGAGAGGCACCTCGCCGTCAAGCTCGGCGAGGAATACCTTACGTACGCCGTCTCAGTCCATCCGTGGGTTGGCCGCGCTCGGCGCCCAAGGTAACAGTGAGATCGGTCCGGATCCGGAGGGTCGCACATGAAAAAAAGGCCGGCCAACAAATCGTGTGGGAGGGTGAGAAATGCCTGATGTGAGGGCGACAGAGGGAATCAGAAGAGAGATAGCAGAAAGGCCAACTCGTGAGGGGCCTGTCTCGTTTCATCTCGAAAATGTTCCTCCGTTACTACATTGGTCTGTCTTTCACACGACAACGAGGGTGGTCATCCGCGAATGGATTATTGACACGGTTGTTTTGGACTCAGTTTGTCCATGCCTCGCGTTGCTTGGAAGCAATTTGATTTGTCAACCAGCGGGTACGTACAAACCCGCCTCCTTTAATACCCGCAGCGCACGCAAAGTGACCCATTTGCTGGGCTTTCCCTTTTCCTCGATGTCGCCCCACATTCTGCCGTTGAGAGAGTTCTCCAACACCCAACGCCCCTGGTCATCCTGCTTGCCCTCGATAAGCTTGAATACATTGGTCAATCTTGAGTCACTACCGTAGCCCGCCTCCACAAGCACTGCTGCGGTCTCCAACACATCACTCCAGTAGCTCAAGGGAAAGCCCAACTTGAACCAGGTTGAGCTTACTCGCACGGTGTACGGATAGTCTGCCACGGAGGGATCGCGGCTAAGCAGAAATGCAGCGCCAGTCTCGATGGCGCGCTCGATGACTGGCGTGCGCCGATCTATTGGCACCGCCAGCAACGCTCTCATTGCCTTGTTGGCGCCCCAGCCACACGGTTGCCCCTCATTGACGCCGCAAGCAAACCCCGGTCCTGCTGTGGCCGACTTGTGGTACTGAATTTTCCCCTCACCGGTGATGGCGCGAGCCTGCCACTCCAATGCAGCCTGCACGCGAGGGTCAGCGGCATAGTCCAGACGCAGTAGGGCGTACAGCAGGTTGCCATTGAGGCAGTGCCAGGAGCCACTTGGCAATGGGGGCTGAGACCCCGAGAACGCACCGTTTCTGGCGATGCTGTGGCTCAAGAGGTACTCGCAACCCCGTCGCACACGTTCATCGGAGGAGTCGGCCCCTAGTTCGACCAGGAACATGATTTGCCAGACGGTGCCCCGATACTTGGGACCATAGCCGCCTCCGGGCTTCACCCATGAGCCGTCGGATTTCTGAGCCTCTAGGATGGCCGGCACCGGACCTTTGGTCATCACAGCGCGATGTGCTGTGATGACCTCCGGATCATTTGCCGGCCGATCTAGCAGGTCAGTTAGCGCAAAGTAGCGCACACTCGGGTTCTTCTTGTCCTTCTCAAGAATCCAGGCAATAGGATTGGCTTTCAGCATATGCCTCGTTCCCCAGCAAAGTCTACGATCCCATGACGAATCTGATTGAATGGTTTCCAAGAGAGCGCTGCGATTGGACTCGTAACTTGACGGAGGCAGGATCCACTCATGGGGGTGCCCCCTGCCCTAATCACTGTCCACAGTGCTCGTCCCCTTCGCAGTTTGACCGATTCTGTCAGAACGAGATCTCGGACGGACAATTCGGCTAGCACATCAGCTTGGTTTGTTCAATAGAACAAGTATAAGGGACCCATTCCCATTTTCCTCTCAATCTTACCGTATCTGATCGGCGGAGGTATCCCAAGTACAGGCCTTGCGATCGTAGTTGGCGTAGCCGCAATCTATGTCAACAGTCCATTAACGTCTGGGCGGACTATTCTCTTTGCCAGCTTGCGGCTGGTGCGGAAAATGCCTTGGCTATAGCTGTGCTGGCCGAAAGCCCCATGCGCCCGGCCATAGACCTCGATCGGATCTGGATTGAACGTGCACAATGCTCCTATCATGGATTCTGACTGTCGATCTAGGATCAATTCGCAGCCTTCGTGATTCAATCAATCTCGGTGCGTTGACAAACACGCCCATCAAGAGGTACCCTTCGAATTACACTTACGGATCAACCTCGTTGGGCTCGAGGTTACTGAACCACGGATGGTACCCTCAAACGGCCGGAAATCTTGTTTGAGGCCCCCTCCCCCGGGTTGGAGCTCATGACCCGGAGGTCGCTGGTTCGAGTCCAGCCCCCGCTACCTGAAACCGTGGACGCAATCGTCACTGTTCAGATCGAGGTGGCGCTCGACCATTAGGCCTTGCATCGCCCCCCGACAGAGAACCAAAACGAACAATTCCAGTTTGCCCTTCCCCTCGCTCTAAGCTAGACTACACCGGCATGAGGAAGCCGTATACTGACAGCTCCACTCCTGAGGCCATCCACTCGCACAGGACGCTTTCCAATCACCAGTTGGCCGGCCATGAAAGATTCACATCCGCCACGCGCATTTCCGTGCCATAATTCCCTTTTTGAAACGACTCGAGGGCCACAGAATGCCACGACCCAGAACACGACCGCCATCTAGCAACAAGTACTGTTCTTCCTCCGACCTCACCAACGAGGCCAGCGTTGAGGCCTTTTTCGCTTCACGGATGCTGCAAGATCTCGGCTATCTGGACAACGAGATTCTTCCCAAACGCTCACTTAAGGACATCCCAATTCCTAGGGGAAGGTCCACCGAACTCTATCGCCCTGACTACGTCTTGGTGTGCCGCGGAAAGCCCCGCTGGCTTATCGACGCAAAGTCCCCGACCGAAAGAGTAGAAGACTACGCCTACCAAGGCGCTGGCTATGCACTAGAGATCAACCGGAAGACCACCGACAAACCCCTGCGCTACTTCATGCTAACAAACGGCCTCCTTACGCGCGTCTATCTCTGGGACCACGACGAACCAGTCTTATCGCTGCGATTCGCCGATCTCAGTGACGGGACCTCAAAGTATGCCGCCCTCAAATCCCTCCTTGCTGCCAACGCTGCACGTTCCGGCTGGCCATCCGCTCCCAAGCCAGTTACCTCCCACCTACTCACCCGCCCGGCAATGGATGAGGTCAAGAAGGCTTTCCTTCGGTGCCACCGTATCATCTGGAAGTCCGAGAAAATGAGCCCTCAAGCAGCTTTTGTCGAGTTCGCCAAGGTCCTTTTCGTCAAACTCTGGGAAGATCGCCGAATCCGCGATAACTCGACGCTTCTCGCCCTGGTCTCTAAGGGCGACCCCCTCCCCGCCTCCGAAGTACGCTTCTCATCTCGCTGGATCGAATCCCAAGAGCAAAACGATCCTAACCCATTAGACGCGCTTCTCTTTCGTCAACTCGTCGATGCCCTCGAGCAGGAGATCGCCCAGAGGCGCCGCAAGCGTATCTTCGAGGCCAACGAAAGGTTGAAGCTCTCGCCTGGCACCGCAAAGAGAGTTGTCAAGGAGCTCCAGCATTTCTACCTATTCGGCATCGACGAAGATCTTAATGGGCGGATGTTCGAGGCATTCCTGGCCGCCACAATGAGGGGTCAGGCCCTTGGCCAGTACTTTACGCCCAGAAGTATTGTCAAACTCATGACCCGCCTAGCCAATCCGACAGCCACCAGAGGCCCTAACGGCATCACACGTGTCATTGACGCATGCTGCGGAACTGGCGGATTCCTCATCGAAGCCCTCACGGAGATGCGCCGGCAGATATGGGACAACAGATCCCTCTCTAGTCAAGAAAGGACCTATCTCCTCGACCAAGTCGCAAACCACGCCATCTTCGGCATCGACGCCGGAAGAGATCCCATGATTGCCCGCATTGCCCGCATCAACATGTACCTCCACGGCGATGGAGGCAGCCGCGTCTACATGACCGACGCGCTTCGCTATCCGCCAGAGCCATCTCTTGCCGACACCCCTGAGGTGAAGAGCGAAGTGGAGGAATTGCGCAAATTCCTAGAAGGTGAAGCCACATTCGACGTAGTCCTCACAAATCCCCCCTTCTCCATGGACTACTCCGCCTCCGTCGTGGAAGAGAAGGAGGTCCTCGAGTCCTACGACTTAGCCTCATACGGCGGCAGGAGAAGATCCTCCCTCCGTTCATCCGTCATGTTCCTTGAACGCTACTGGCACCTCCTAGCACCGGGCGGCCGCCTCCTCACCGTTATCGATGACAGCGTCCTCGGCGGAAAGAACTACGGCTTTGTCCGCGACTTCATCAGAGAAAAGTACATCATCCGAGCAGTCATTAGTCTCCATGGTGACGCCTTCCAACGTTCTGGGGCCCGCGCTAAGACATCAGTTCTGCTCCTTGAGAAACGCGATCCAGCTTACGAAGCCACACAGCCATCCGCCTTCGTCTACGAAAGCCGATACATTGGCCTCGACGACGTGGTGCCAAGGACTCGCGCTAGCGTTGCCGAGCTCGCGCGGGCGAATGCCCAAGGAGAGATTGAGGACATTGTCCAAGCGTTTTCCTCATACTTACGCGGCGACGTGGGACCATGGCTTGTCCCTCCTTCCAGCCTCACGACAAGACTGGATGCCAAGTACCTCAAGCCTTGCTCAGTTGACGACCTCCAATCTCATTGGCAGGCGGAGGGAGTCCCCTCTGACGTCCTCCAAAACCTGGTGGACCCGGTCGACCAGACAATCCAGACCGATCCTGACCAACGTTACTCATTCCTCCGGATCTCTTACGAGGGCCAGGCCGAGACGGGCGAGTCCGCCCTAGGTCATGAGATCTCATACACTCGGGTCGGCCGAACCCAAGTAGGCGACATCGTTGTCAGTAACATCAGCGCAGTCTATAAGGCCATCTGCGTAATCCCGCCTGGGAAGGACCATTTGCTCGTATCAAGCGAGTTCACTGTCCTTCGCCCAAAGCCAGGCGTCAAGGTCGACCCCCAGTATCTCTGGTCTATCCTTCGTTCATCCGCAGTCATTGCCCAGTGGATCTCCAGATCATCGGGCGTCGGCCGACACCGCGTCAACTGGTCTATCCTCCAAAACCAGCGGATCCCCCTGGTCCCATTCGAGCGCCAAACCGCAATCGGACAAATGTATAGACAGGCAGATGCCTATCACGAAACAATAGTGTCTCTCAAGGCTTCTGCCGCCAAGCAACTCGAGAGCCTCGACCTGGAAAACGCAACGGCAATCGAAAGGCTGGCGACCGCAAAACCACCGCGCTGATCAAAACCGGCCCTCACACACATCAGTGGCTATGCCCAATCGCGAGGAGTTCACTTCCACCTTGAACCTGACCTTGCCATCGCGTCCACTCCCTGCCCACCATGCCCCCTTCACGCCTCTAGTACCCCGGAAAGGAGGCCATCAGCCTTGACCCTTAACCAAGTCATTGGCGAGCTCCTTCCAGCAGCCTTCCACGAATTGGTTTCCCAAGTCCTTCGAAAGTACAACCTCCCACCTCCCAGCCCAGACTACGACACACCTCTCGAAGACGCATTGGCGAGCGGTGTCTCAATTGACGATCTCCGGAACGACATCTATCAAGGGCTCCACCGAGAAATGCTATGGGGTGTCCGCCTAGCCCCGTTCCTTTCCCCTCTCCGACAAATGCCTGCTGACATGCCCCTGTCCCAGGCTCTCACACAATTCGCCTCGACCCTTCCTCCTGATCTCACTGTCGGCAATACAATCCACCGCTACATCGACAGCCTTTTTGATCCTATCCTCCAACGCCTTGCCGACCAACTTACCCTGTATGCCCTCACCGGGAAAACACTCCCAACGCCCGAAAATTCATTCGGCGGAGCATTCACCATTCCAATTCCCGGCCAACCATTGATCGGCCTGGTCGCCGACCAGTTTGCAGATACTCAGTCACTCATCCGGCAATTCCGCCACAGGTTCAGAGGGACTTTCCCCGCCAAACCCAGGGCAATCTCAAGCGCCATGATCACCGCAGCAACAACACTTCGCCACCAGCTCGAGGGCTACAACATCAAGGACGTTGCGGACATTTACATAGCTCGCCACCCAAGCGAATTCCCCAAGGACCCGCTGACTCCAAAATACCGGAATGCCAAAAAGCGCCAAGAAGAGCGGATTAGGAAACAGATTCTTAGGCTGAAATCCCTGCTTCAGGCGTTCCGGGACAGTTAACCTCACTCAACTGTCCTCGGTTTTCCACATCTGTTCAGCTAATCTGAGCCCAGGACCAACCTGGGCTCTTTGTTTTCTCAGCGGACTGGACTGTGGACAGGACGACCGAGGACGTCAAGATTGAATATCAATACGAGGCAACCGCCGACGCAGAGGAGCGCCTCGCCAGGGCCTTCGATCTTATCCTCCGACTCATCCTTTCACATCCCCTCCCCAGCCAACCGCCACAGTCCGATCATCTCCCTTCCGAAATTCTCCGATGATCGACACCATCCGCGTCAAGTTCCTCAGTGCCCCGACCTCTTCCCAGCTCCCCCTCTGGGACAGGCAGGTCAAGTACACCCCGGACGGGCAGACCCATGAGCGATACACCTGCAATCGCAAACTCACCGTCGCCGCGATATCCATCCGCTGCACATACTTCCCCGTCGACTACGAAGGCAACCCACTCACGTCTATTGAGCTATCTCTCCCCATGGCTGTATTCGGCAACAACTATTGCATGATCGACGACCTTGAGGCGGCCATCGCCCAGGCCAACGCGCTCCTCGCCCTTGATCCACGCTTGCCGCAAGTTGACATCGGGCAGGGGATTCTCATTCGCCTGGACCCCTGCTTCAACCATCAGGTCGGGCCATTGGTCCCAGACTACATCAACGCCATCGGCCAGCTCGAATATCCACACCGCAGAACCAAGCTTCATCGCAACGAGGGCGCTGAATTCCGGGCCAAGCATGTCACCACCAAGTTCTATGACAAGGAGCGCGAGACAGGCAACAAGCAGGCCGCGGGAATACTCCGCCAAGAGACCAGCCTCCTCGAGCCTAAGAGGATTGCCAAGCTCCTCGGCGTCAAGAACCCAACACTACGGGATGTCACGCCTGAGCGTGTCGCCATGATCCTTACCCTTGACCTGGCAAGCCTGAGAATGCTTGGACGCCCAATTGCCGACCGAGACACGGCGCTTGCCGCATTGACCGAGAAGCACGGCCCCCTCGCTGGCGTCTATTACTTCGGCTTCCTCGAGGCCAAGCTCATCAAAACCAAGCCCCAACTCGCAACACAGGCCAAGCTTCACCCCCGAACGCTTGACCGCCGCATCAAAGCCATAGTAGACGCCGGGATCGCCCCAACACTCACTGAAACAACTGAGCCGCTTCCACCCCTCGAGATCACACTATGACCATCCCTCCACGGCCCCCTTCTGTCTCAAAGTCCCCACTAATAGTCATGGGGACTTTGCCCAAATTCTGGGGCTGTGGAAAGTGCCGCCCTGTGGGAATCGGGTTTCCCACCGGGCTTGGACAACCCTTCGGGTTGCCCACACTTACCACCGCCCCGCCTCCTACTGGTCTCTCTCATCGGCTTAAGCTTCTCGCCCGGACCGGTGGCGGCCACCCCCTCCGCTCACGCTGCGGGGGCCCCGGCGCCGCCTGTCCGTTGCCGACCCCTTGTGCTTCGTGCTATAGTCGAAGCGCATCGGCTCCATATGTCACAGGAGGGGCCCAATGACACTAGAGCTTGCCGTCACCATTATCGGGTGGGTCGTTGTCGGCGGATTTCAGATTCTCCTGGCCAACGGGCAAGCCAAGCTCCAGCACCACTTCAGCCTTCAAGAGGAGAAACGTCGCTATCTCCTGCCAACCAGACTCGAGCTTCTCGGCCAATTGGACAAGTGGTTTGACGATGGCGTTGCTATCTGGGCCGATGCTCTTTATCTTGCAACCCTTGCCAAAAGCAACCCAACCGCCTCAGCGCAACAGCAGCCTCAGCTATTTCAACGAATAAAGAACTGGACTGTAGCCGCCACTCGATTCCAGGCATTTGTCAGGATGTATGATCCTCTCTTCAAGCCAGACACCCCGGATTGGAACTGGTCCTCCACTCCCGTCCCGGATGACATGCCGCATATTCTCTCGGCATTCCGAGACGAAGTCACGGGAGCTGTTACGGACCTTCAAAAAGATCCCAACACTTACCTCCACGGAAACGACGACAATATTAAGATCCTCACCGATGTCTATCGTGCCTCCGTCACCGCGACTGATCGTCTTCGCGAGCGACTGATCGCTAGCCTAGTAGGGGATCAACAATGAAGGTGGCAATCTATGCTCGTGTCTCTTCGGAAAACCAAGCTCAGCAAGGCTCGATTGAGTCCCAACTCGAAGCGCTTCGTGTCCATGCGAAAGCCCAGGGATTCACTATTCTTGAGGAATGTCTTGATGACGGCTATAGTGGTACCAATCTTGTCCGCCCCGCCCTTGACCGGATTCGCGACCTGGCCGCCCAGGGATTGATCGAAGCCGTACTCGTCCTCTCTCCAGACCGCTTGTCCCGCAACTATGCTCACCAGGTCATCCTGGAGGAGGAGTTCGACAGACGAGGCATCAAGCTTCTCTTCACGAACAAGCAAATCGGCGACACACCCGAAGACAAGCTGCTTCTCGGTATGCAGGGTCTATTTGCCGAATACGAGCGCACCAAGATTCTCGACCGCACCCGGCGAGGGCGGCTCATGCGCGCCCGACAGGGCCGCCTTGGTGGTGGCAACGTCCCGTATGGCTACCGACGCATCAACAAGACCAAAGACGCCCCTCCCAAATGGGAAATCAACCCCGAGGAAGCCCAAGTCGTGCGCTTGGCCTTCCGCCTCGTCACAGATGACCACTACTCCCTTCGCAAGGTCGCCAGGTATCTCCAAGAGCACACCTATCCCACTCGTTCAGGTGACCACCACTGGCGGACAAGCCTTCTCGCCCACATGCTACGATGCGAAGCCTACGCCGGCACAACCTACGTCTACAAGTCCCGGGCCACCGAACCTCGCCGCAGCCGGCTCAGCAATCCCTACTCAAAGCGCAGAAACCATTCAAGCACCCTCCGACCTCGCGAAGAATGGATCCCCATTCCGGTACCAGCCATCATCGACCGCCAAACTCTCGAAGCTGCACGCGTCCAACTGGACCACAACGCAAAGGTCTCTGCTCGAAACAACTGGAAGAACGAGTACCTACTCCGCACACTGGTCCAATGCGGCATCTGCGGAAGCCACATCTGCGGCGTGTCACGGCGCGGCAAGGTCTTCTACAAGTGCTCCCCGTGGTCACATCGCGAAACCGCACTCCGCCACGATGACCAACCTATTGCTGTGGCCAGAGATGTCCTAGACCGCCGAGTCTGGGATAGCCTCGTCGAGCTCGTCAGCGACCCAAGCAACATCCGCGACCAGCTCGCCAAGCGGCTCCATGCCTACTCGGCCCGAACTGACCAGACCCAGCAGGAGGTGCATGCACATCAAGAAGCTCTTCAGAGGCTTGCTACCGAGGAGGAAAGACTCGTTGACGCCTACCGCGCGCAGGTAATCTCGCTGGGTCAACTCAAGACGCAACTGAAGAAGGTAAATGACAAGCGAACCCGCCTGAATGACGAAAAGGACCGCCTCCAGGCCCACCAAGAAAGCCTAGGACACCCCGAGATCACGCTCCGTGACCTAGGAGACGTGTCGGCGAGACTCAAGCGCGCCATGACCCGCACAGACTTCCAGACGAGGCAGCGCATCGTCCAGGCCCTCGTCAACTCGGTAACTCTCTACCCAGGCCGAGCCGTTGTCTCAGGCGTTCTCCCCCTCAACGGAAACATCCCCAACGACGCGCGCCTATTGCGTTCACCGTTTCCTAAAGCCAAAACCGAGGCCTTTTGAGCCTCGGTTCTGTTTTGTGTGACCTCGTTGTGCCAGGCCAAACCACAGTAATTCTCGAGGATTCAAGAGTTTCAAGAGACGCCGCTGGTTAATCAGCTCGTAAGGCTCGTAACTGCGGGATCGCTGGTTCGAGTCTCATTCTGATAATGTCAAGGTCGGCAGACGAACCGTAGCTCGCCGGGCTGGCAGCCCGGAGGTCCCAGGTTCCCCGCTTGGCCAAGGCTGGCAATCCCCCCGCCACCAAGAAGGAGAACCGAGCCAAATTTGAGGCTCGGTTCTTTCCTTCCGAACTCGTGACCAGCTGGTCCTAAGTTCCAACCCTGGGGGTGCCTCTCCCCAACTATTGCCCACTCGGGCTCGTTCTTGTCGCGCTTCCGATCCTCAATGGATTGTCCTGCCACCGTCGCCGACCAGCTTGAGCCAGGAATCCTTTCAACATGCCTGCACGAAGTACTCGTGTCCGGCTACTCTACATAAGCCTCTTCTCCAAACAGCCCCTCGTCCAGGCCTCCAATCTCCATTTCCTCGGGCACACGCACAGGCGTGATCAGATTTACCAACCGCAGGAGTATGTAAGTAAGCACAAACGAATAGACAATGGCAACCACCGCTCCCAGTAATTGGATCAGGAATTGGTGAACGTTGCCCTCGAGCAATCCACTGACCTTGTTCACCGCAACTCCGGCGAAGACGCCCACCAGGATCGTACCGAGCGCCCCGCCTACCCCATGCACTCCCCAGACATCCAACGCGTCATCCCAACCCATTCTCCCCCGCAGCTGGATCGCGCCATAGCAGACAAAGGCGCAGATAACGCCGATCACAGCCGCGGCCCAAGGCTGAACGTAGCCGGCTGCGGGCGTGATCGTTGCCAGTCCGACGACCGCTCCGGTCATCGCCCCGACCATATTGGGCTTTCCTTCACGGACCCAATCGATGATCATCCAGGTGATCATTGCCACCGAAGCAGCAACGTCAGTGTTAACAAAAGCAACCGCCGCCAACCCATTGGATCCCAGCGCGCTGCCGCCATTGAAACCGAACCAGCCAAACCACAGCAAAGCTGCCCCGAGCGCGACATACGTGACATTGTGCGGCGCGAGCTTTTCCCCCTTCTTGATCTTCCGTTTACCGATGACAAGAATGGACGCCAGTGCGGCAAATCCAGCGCTGGCATGCACCACCATTCCTCCGGCGAAATCCGCAACGCCCATTTGTTCCAGGAATCCGCCGCCCCAAACCCAGTGAGCTATGGGCGCGTAAACAAGAAGGCTCCACAAGACCAGAAATATCAGATAGCTCTTGAAGCTGACCCGGTCAGCGAAAGCGCCAGTAATCAGGGCCGGAGTAATGATCGCAAACATTTCCTGGAAGACAAAATACGCCAAAAGCGGCAGCGTCTGCGTGGAACCCGGAACCTGCAGGGTAGCAGAGGACACACCCTGCAAGCCAAAGTATTGGAACGGATTCCCGATGAGGCCGCCAAGATCTTTGCCGTGCATCAGGCTGAATCCCACAAGGACCCAAATGATTGTGACGATACCCATCGAGACAAAACTTTGCATCATGATGGTCAGCACGTTCTTGCGGCGGACAAGCCCCCCGTAGAAGAAGGCCAATCCTGGCGTCATCAGCATAACCAGTGCTGCGCTAACCAGCACCAGGGCAGTAGCCCCAGTATCTATGTTGTTCATCTGAATTCCTCCAGGTCGTGTTGGACGGTAGGCGAAAATAAATGGCCTTATGGGAACGAACGGGGATCAACGTCCGCTTATGGCGCCACCTCCTTGACGAATTCTTGACACCACAAAAAAGATCAGGCGCTGGCCTGCCCGTTGGGGCTTTGGCCGGCGCCTGATTGCTGCCAGTTCAGGGTATCGCTTCTGCAACCAAGATTCATTGCAGAGACTCCCTGTTCCGTTGCACTACCGTATTGTGCACGGGCCGATTCTATACCGTTTCATTGAAATGCAAGGGTGTTGACCCCCGGAATCTTGGACAACCCGGTGATGTGGATTTGACGGCTTCGGAAGCCGAGGCAGTCAATAGGCAGGGTTGCCCAGGAAGGGGCCGCAGGCGCCGAGTCGGAAGCAGTGCTCCACGAAGGTGAAGCGCCGGGTTGCACTGGAACCGATGAGCGAGGAGAAGGCACCGGGCAGCCCAGTTAGGATGGACGAGCCGCCGCCTCCGCATGTGGATAGGCTTCCCCTCGCCGCAGAACAACCAAAATACTATTCCGCAGGTCGCCGGCTTGTCCATTTTGTCAAGCTGAGGGATTTCCAACCCTTGACGACCTGTGGAACTGGGGGCTAGAATGCGGCCTAATATTCCAACCTCAAGAGCGCCGGGCGATGAGAACAGAGAGACCAGCGTATGGGTCTCGACCGTTCGTCGAGGGAACGGCATTGGGGTTTCCCGGTGGCGGGCCTAACCCGAGGCGGACCCCGGGGAAATCAAATCACCAGCGGATACCTTAGGAGCTCTCTGCAAGCTCCCCTCTCCCTCCCAGACAACCCGTTGCAAAGGCTGTCTGGTGGCAGGCGGGGCAAAAGCCCGGAGCTGTCACGGGCAAGGCCCAACCTGCACGTCCGCGAAGCGGAAGGGCTGCAACTGATGAGTGACAAGATCTGGCACGCGCCGCGCGCCCATTTGACTATTGATGGACCCGCGGACTCCCACCGGACGCGCTTCCCCCTCGCCCAAGAGGACCTCCCTCCGAAGCCAGCTGTCCGCCCCTGCGCCCCGCCAGCGTGCTTGCGCTGGCAGACCCGGCCATGAGCGGCGGCCGCTACCATATCCCGATTGCCCCCGCCCCCTTGCCTGCCAAGGCAGCCACAGCACCCTTCCGCATCGCCGAGGGTGACAACTACGTCAAGTACGGACACCCGGTCTTCGAAGGCACGGAACAGCGCGGCGACACCCACTGGACGGCTGAAATCATCACCCAGACCTGGTATCAAGCCGAGACCGGGCGCATTCCGATTTCCGGCGCGGGCTACGGCGGCCGCTTCGCCGGCGAGGGCTTCGACGACCTGTGGCTGGACATGAGCGAGATTGTCCGCCCGACTCGGGATGGCATCCACGGCCGGGAGGTGATCTCGACCGAGGTCGACCTCGGCGCCGGGCTGACCTCGCTCGAATTCGACAGCCAGGGCCGCCTCCTGACCCGGATGCCGACCTGGATCACCTTGCCCATCCCCGTGGTCCTCGACACCCTGCCGCTCGACCTGCCGATTCCGGGCGGGCTCGAAGCTGTCATTCGCGCCGCGCGCCTGCTCGACACGCTGGCACTTGTCGATCCGGCTGCCCTCAGCTCCGCCGACCAACCCAGCACTCACTGGCTGGCACCTTTGCTGCCGCCGGGATCGTTCGATGTCCCCCGCCTTGAGTGGGAAGCACGCCTGGTCGAAGTGGAGGCTGACCGCCAGCAGGCGGCCGAGGCCCGGGCACGCTACCCGGCGGCGCTGATTGTCCCCCGCCTGGTGCTCTCCCCAGAGTCGCCCCAGTCCGTTCTCGATTGGGCTCGGTCAGGGACCCGGGTTGTGCATCTGGTCGCCGACGAGATGGCGCGTGACACGGCTGGCAGAACTCTGGCGGACGCCGTGCACCAGGTACACACGCGGTTGGTGGACGAAGCGATGCGGGATCGGGTGACGCTAATCGTCAGCGGGGGCATCGCCGCCGCCGAGCACATGGCCAAGGCCATCGCCTGCGGTGCCGACCTGGTGGCCATCGACCATGTGATGCTGGCGGCCTGGGGCTGCGGGCTTTGGGCAGACCGTGGGCCTTGCCGCACCGAGCGGGAAGGTGTGGATCCCGCGTGGGGCTCCCAGCGGCTGCTCAATCTGATAAACGCCTGGCGAGATCAACTGCTCGAAGCCCTGGGGGCGATGGGCATGCGCGAGGTGCGCCGCCTGCGCGGAGATATCGGCCGAACCATCCGCCATCGGACGGAGGAAGCAGAGTTTCGCCGCTACGTCGGTTCGGCCGTCCCGATGGCGCGCTACCCCTACCTGCCGACGACCCAAGGCGGCGAAGGAGATCTGCGCTGGCCACCGACACTGCTGCAGTCTTCGCAGGAGCAGGCGCGCACGGGCCGTCCGCCCAGCGGCAGCGTGGAATACCGTGTCGGCCTCTCTGGCGGCGGCTTCGACCGCGTGGCCTTTGCCTTCGAGCTTGAAGCCGACCCCGCGCAGGTTCCCTCGTCCGACCCCGCCGGGTTCGAATTATCGCTGTCGCTCAACCGGCGCGGCGACGCCCGCCCGGCGATCTATCTACCGCTCCCCTGGTATGGGGCAGGCATGTCCTATGGCAGCGTCAGCCTGGCGGTGATGTTGGCGCGGGCCCGGGCTGCCCAGCATCTGGGGCTGTTCACTTCCACCGGCGAGGGCGGGTATCCCGAGGAGCTTGTGCCATACGCTGACTGGGTGATCACCCAGGTGGCCACCGGCCTGTTTGGCGTGCGCGAGGAGACGCTGCTACGCGCCCGGCTGATCGAAATCAAGTACGCCCAAGGAGCCAAGCCCGGGCTGGGCGGGCACCTGCTTGGCAACAAGAACACGGCCTCAGTTGCCCAACTGCGAGAAGCGGTTCAAGGCACCTCGCTTTTCTCGCCTTTCCCGTTCCACAGCGTTTACTCGGTCGAGGATCACAAGAAGCACGTCGACTGGCTCAAGCAGGTGAACCCACGGGCGCTGATCAGCGTCAAAGTCTCGACGCCTACTGATGTCGACATGGTAGCTGTGGGCTCGTACTACGCTGGCGCACATGTCTTGCATCTCGACGGGGCCTACGGCGGAACCGGAGCCGCGCCAGAGATTGCCAAGAAGAACATCGCCATGCCAATCGAATATGCCATCCCCAAGGTGCACCGTTTCCTGACCGCCGAGGGCGTCCGCGACGAGTTGACCGTGATGGCCTCCGGTGGCCTGCGGACGGCCTGGGATGTGGCCAAGGCCATCGCCCTCGGCGCCGACGGAGCCATCCTGGGGACGGCGGAGCTGGTCGCCATCGGCTGCACCCGCGTCGGGCAGTGCGAGAAGGGGCTGGGTTGTCCCTTTGGTATCACCACCACCGACCCCGAGTTGGCTCGCAAGATCGATCCAGCCGAAGCCTGGCAGAAGATTGTCAATCTATACACGGCATGGGCGTGGCAACTGGCAGGCATTCTCCAGCGGCTGGGCCTGCGGTCGGTGCACCAGCTGCGAGGGCGCAGCGACCTGCTGGTGTATCTGGAGTCTTGAGCCGTGGCCGAGTGGGCAGCGGATAAGATCTTGCGCTCGCGGCGCCGCCTGATCAACCGAGGCGACTTTCGGCCCCGCTCCCCAGAGGCGGCCGAGGGTGGCTGCGGAGTGCTGGGGCTTGCCGCCAACCTGCCGATCGCCGGCCGTCACCTCTTGCCCGCCTCGCAGCAAATGCACAATCGCGGCAACGGCAAAGGCGGGGGCATCGCCATGGCGGGCCTCGACCCACGGCAGCAGCGCGTCGACGCTGACACCCTGCGCTCTCATTATCTGGTCCAAGTGGCCTATTTGGAACCATCGGCCCGTGGCGATGTGGAGCAGCAGTTCATCCTGCCCCAGTTCGACGTGGCGCAGGGCTACATCATCGATCATTTCGAGGACCATCAACAGGTGCCTGGGCTGGAGATCCAGCCGCCGGAGGTGTGGCGGTACTTCGTGCGGCCCTCGGAGACGGTGCTTGCCCGCTTTGCCGAGGAGCACACCCTGGGCGAACTGCCCTCTCGCGCCATCGAGGATGAGTTTGTCTTCCAGAACTCGCTGCAGCTGAACCGCACCTATTACGCCAGCCTCGGGGAGAAACGCGCCTTCGTTCTCAGCCACGGGCGCGACCTCGTTGTTCTGAAGATCGTGGGCTATGCCGAGCAGGTGGTGCAGTATTACCAGCTTGAGGACCAGGTGGCCCGGGTGTGGATTGCCCACCAGCGCTACCCAACCAAGGGGCGCGTCTGGCATCCGGGCGGGGCCCATCCTTTCGTCGGCCTGAACGAGGCCCTTGTGCATAATGGAGACTTCGCCAATTACCACAGCCTTTGCGAATACCTGCGCCAGCGCAACATTCCTCAACTCTTTCTCACCGACACCGAAGTCGGTGTGCAACTCTTCGACCTATGGGATCGGGTCTATCGCTATCCGCTGGAGATCACGCTCGAGGCCATGGCGCCCACGACTGAACACGACTTCAGCGTGCTGCCGCCGAAGAAGCAGCAGTTGTACCGAGCGGTTCAGGCAGCCCACATGCACGGCTCGCCCGACGGCCCCTGGTTCTTCATTCTGGCTCGCTCTTTCCCCGACGAGGACCGCTGGGAGCTGCTGGGCATCACCGACACGAGCATGCTCCGCCCCCAGGTGTTCGCCCTCTACGAAAACCTGGTCGGTGCCGAGGACTCGGTCCAGATCGGGCTAATCGCCTCAGAGCGACAGGCCATCCACGCCTGCTTGAGATCCCTGTCAGCAGAGGACGCCCGCTTCCAGGCCCTGCCGGACCGGACCTGGGTGGCCCGCGGCGGCTCCCACACCGACGGCGGCGCGTTTCGCTTCTCCGTGTCGAGGCGAGATGGGTTGGTTTGCGCCGACAAGTTCGAACGTCCGGTGCGCCTTGCGCCGGGCGAGCATTTCGACCGCCGCCAGCATGGTCCTGGCCACGACGCGGCCGGGCTGCTCGATCCATGGCAACGTCGCTTCCTACACGCCTACGACAACGGCGGACCACCGGAAATATGGCCCTGGTGGTGCGAAGTCGCCCCGCAGGCAGATTGGAGGGCGATAGCCTCGGCCCTGCAGTGGCTCGAGGCATTCGCCGGCGCCAGCGGCGGTGAGTGGGAGTTCGCTTTCGATCTGCTGACCCTCCTGCGTGACCGGCCGGCGGGGCTGGGGGGAAAGAAGAGGGCTTCGCTCCTCGCCCTGCTCGATGAGCGATTGGAGAATTTGCTTGACCGCCTGTGTGCGATCGAGGACGCAAACGGGCATCTTGCCTCCCGGCGCAGACTGACGTGGGAGGCGCGACACAGCTTGCGGCCCCCGGAGGTCAGCGAGCGGGGGCTCGCGCTCGACACGCGCGGCTTCCCGCCCGAAGGCGACGACAGCGCCGCACGCTGGCTGGTGCGAGCCCACGCGATGGGCTGGCGGCATTTGATTGCCTACCGCTGGCGCGGCGGCCGCTTTGCCGCCTGTGGTCTCGGCCCAGCCAGCGCCGGTACTCGCCTCGACCTGTATGGCGATGTCGGAGATTACGCCGCCTCCGGCCTGGACGGCGCCGAGGTGCACCTGCACGGAGATGGACAGGACCAGGTGGGCCAGATTCTCAAATCGGGGATGTTGGTAATCCACGGTGATGTGGGCCAGACGTTCCTCTACGGCGCCAAGGGGGGCGAAGTCTACGTGCGCGGCTCGGCCGCGGGTCGTCCGCTGATCAACGCCACCGGCCGACCACGGGCGGTGATCAACGGCACCTGCCTGGACTACCTGGCCGAGTCCTTCATGGCTGGCGATCCGCTGCGCGGTGGTGGCTTCGCGATCGTCAACGGCGTCACCACTGGCGACGATGGACGGCTGCAGCCTCTAGACAGCCCTTATCCGGGTGGGAACCTCTTTTCACTCGCCTCGGGTGGGACCGTGTACCTGCGTGATCCAAAGTGCCTCGTGAGCGAGGCGCAGCTGAACGGCGGCGTCTTTGCCGAATTGAGCGGAGAGGATTGGGCTCTGCTCGAACCCTACCTGCTGCAGAACGAACGTCTATTCGGCATCTGCCTTCAGGACCTGCTTACGGTAGAGGGCCAGCTGCAGCCACCGCGGCAGGTGTACCGGAGGGTCCAAGTGGGGAGGCTGGAAGCCCTGCACGAGAGGGAAGAGGTTAGCGACGGCTGACGGGCGTCGATGGGATTCTGGTGCGACCCGCGATGTGGTACCGCGTTGGGATGTGGTAGAAGCTGACAATCAGGCGACAGCGGGAACAGGCAGTGGAGGCATCGTTCAAGCCAGAAGCCGCATCCCGCCGAATCGACCTGAAAGAGGAGAATGCACGGAAGGATCCGCAAATGCACGGGGATGAATCTCACAAAGCTGGTTTGAAGGCTTTCGCTGAAGTCGCGCCCGGTGATCCTTCGTAGTCAGTCGTCAAGGCCGCCGAGCAATCCGGCGCAGACATGATCATTTTGAGCAAACATCGCAAAGCTGCAATGGGCACGTTCTGGGTGCGCAATGTTGCGCCCCATGTCGCCCAAAAGACAAAGACGCCATGTTGCTTATTCCGCTTTCCCAGGACGAGTGGCGAGATCTATCATGGACATTACGCGAGCAACAGGGATACGTCTAGGCATACAAATTGAAGTCATTACTGTCATCTGGATGACGATAGAAATGGCAGTCGCGATCGGCGCTGGGATCGCGGCGGGCAGTATTCTCCTGATTGCTTTTGGTTTCGACAGTCTGATCGAGCTAATAAGCGGCGGTACTCTGCTGTGGCGGCTTCGAGTTGAGAGCCGAGACGGTGATATGGTTCAGGTCGAGCGAGCCGAACGCAAGGCGGCGTGGGGTGTCGCCTCAGGTCTTGGACTCTTATGCGCCTACGTGCTAATCTCCGCGGTTTATGGTCTGCTTGTTCATTCTAGGCCCGAAAGCTCTATCCCCGGGATTGGAATATCTGCAGCGGCCGTGTTGATCATGCCTTTTCTTGCAGTAACCAAACACCGCGTTTCGGGTCAAATCAAAAGTGAGGCTTTAGCAGGCGACGCTATCAATTCCATCACGTGCGCCTACATGGCAGGAACCGTTCTGATCGGCCTTGCATTCAATGCCCTCTGGGGTTGGTGGTGGGTCGAGAACATAGCCGCGCTCCTATTTCTCGTTTGGCTCCTGCGTGAAACTCGGGAGGCGTTTGAAGAGGCACGAACCGAGCGAAAAGAAGATTGAAGGAAACCAGCCGTAGGGTGCAAGAACCTCATCCTGCGGGTTTCGAGGTAGGAATCGTAGTGTTATCCAATTGTCCTGACCCAAGACCCCGTCCGTCCGACAACTGTTATGGGCGGGTGAGCATCGCCTGCAGTATCAACTATCGGGGCAGTCTTCGGGAACTGACTCACCATCGGACCGGTGACGCTAGATGGTTGCCTCGTCCAATACTCGAAGGTCCTTAGGGCCGTTAATGGAGGAAATCAAACTCGGTGCGGTCAATCTCGGTGCGTTGACAAACGCACCCCTCAAGAGGTACCCTTCAAAGTACACTTGCGGATCAACCTCGTTGGGCTCGAGGATACTGAACCACGGATGGTACCCTCAAACGGCTGGGAATCCTGTTTGAGGCCCCCTCCACCAGGTTGGGGCTCATAACCCGGAGGCCGGTGGTTCCCTGGACTGGCCTCAGGGCAGGCGAGTCCACCCCCCGCTACCTTAGAAGAACCGTAGCGCACCAGGCTACGGTTTTTGCTTGGCCCGGTGAATTCCGGTTGCGAAAACCTCCCCTAATAGGAGATCTCCGCATCAACCACGCTTCATCAGGTTCGTTGGAAGACCGCAGCGCTCCGGGCCACGGTCCTTTGCTTGGATTCCTCAACTGTCATCGCGAAAATCCACTCCAGAGAGGAGATTTTCGCATGAACCACACTTCGTCGGGTTCGTCAGATTCCCAATGTACGCCGAGCACGGCTTCTCACCCCTCCCGCCCACATCCACTCCCCCTGAGCAAGGCCCTGAACGGGTTCATCATCACCAAGCTTGCCGAAGGGCTCAGTCCCCGCACGGTTTCCTCCTATGTCGAGTACCTGTCCAAGTGGATTCAGCGCGCCGGAGACCAGGACATCTCCCAAGTCACTGGTCCGCAGATCAGTGCCTATCTGGCCTGGCTGCGCACCGAGTACCGGCCTCACCGCTTCGGGGGCAAGACACACCCACTTTCCGGCAAGACGATCCGCAACGTATGGATTGCTCTGTCATCCTTCTTCCACTGGGCCGAGTGCGAACTCGGAGTCCCTTTCCCCATGAAGGAAGTGCGAAGCCCCCACGCTCCAAGGCCGCCTGTGCCTGAGCTGACGCAAGATGAGGTCGAGCGAATGCTCAAAGCCTGCACCTATTCCCGAGCGACGGTGTCCGCCACTAGGCACTGCTTCGTCACTCGCCGACCTTCGGCCAGCCGCGACATTGCGCTCATATTGGTCCTCCTGGACACGGGGATACGCGCTTCCGAGCTGTGCGCGTTGAGGGTCCAGGACCTCGACCTGAAGACGGGGAGAGTCGAGATCAAGCATGGAGCGGAGGGCGGTGCCAAGGGAGGGAAGGGCCGGACCGTCTACCTGGGCAAGGCGAGCCGACGCGCCCTTTGGCACTACCTTCTCGGCCGCGATGATGGGCAGGATGGAGGGGCGCTCTTGTTCCTCACTAGCAATGGCCGGTTGATGCGGCCTTCCACTCTCCGTCATCTTCTGACTGGACTTGGGGAGAAGGTTGGAGTCCCGAAGACCTACCCCCACAAGTTTCGCCACACCTTTGCAATCACATACCTGCGCTCCGGCGGAGACGTCTTCACGTTGCAACAGATCCTGGGCCACGCCAGCCTGGACACACGGTCCGCCTCTACGCCCGGATCGCCCAATCGGATGTCGCTCAAGCGCACCGCAAGGCCAGCCCGGTGGACAACTGGAGGCTCTGAAACGAAATGACGATTGCGGCGCGATGGAGGTAGTTGAAACTCCAGGCGCATGCCCTCTGTCCCCCTACCGGACAGATAGCTGCAATCGAAGGGCGGAGAATTGCCTTGACAGGCCGCCCCCCCTTGTGTTATACATCCGTGGCAATGCGTATAACAGAAAGGTGGTCAGGTATGACAACGGTCATCGTCTCCTCAAAAGGCTGGGTAGTCATCCCGGCCGAAATCCGCAAGAAGTACGATCTACATCCTGGGGATCGAGTGATGCTGGTGGACTATGGAGGCGTGCTGGCCATCGTCCCGGCCCTACCACGGCCGATCGCCGGTTCTGCGGGCTTGCTCAAGGGCGGCCCATCAATGACAAAGGCTCTGTTGGCGGAGCATGCCCGGGAGCGGCGGCGTGAAAAGTAAGGTGCCTCGGTACGTTCTGGACAGCTTTGCCTTGCTGGCATATTTCCAAGCCGAACCGGGCAGCCGCCGGATTAAGGCGATCCTCGACGCCGCCCAGAAGAAAGAGGCCGAGATCTTCATCACGACCGTCAACTATGGTGAAGCGATCTACATTACCGAGCGGGAAAAGGCATTGACCGCCGCGCAGAGTCTCATTGCCGCCTTCGATCAATTGCCTGTTACCGTCATTGAGGTGGATCGGAAGCTGGCTCTTGCGGCGGCCCATTGGAAAGCGAGGTACTCGGTAGCCTACGCGGATGCCTTTGCTCTCGCCTTGGCTGAACAAATGGAAGCAACTATCCTCACTGGGGATCCGGAATTCCACGAAGTCGGGGACACTGCATCCATTGAATGGCTGCCACAGGATAGTTGATCTGGCCAGCATGCGCTGAAGGGCAACGCGTGTCGATGCCTCGCCCGCGTCGATCCACTTCACGAGCGGGTTGCTGGCCTTTCGCTTTGCGTCAGAAAAGCACTACGTAACTTCCCGCCGATCCGCCAGGGAATTCATGCCCTTCTGCCGCTTGCCCAGCACCCGGTCACCAGTTCATGTGTGCAGATTGGTCTCTACCCTCCGGGCGCACCATACTGCGCTGCGCCAGCGAACGGATACGCTCCTGCACCTACTCGCTGTTGAACTCGGTCCAAGCCTGGTCGGTCACACGAACTTCTGAGTGCATCATATTGGCGGTAATCGGCTTGTTCTCGCCCATGTCCGGTCCCAAGTTCAGCCCGCACAAGAAGGTCCCGCGGCCGACCTTGTACGGCGTCTTCTACGGGAGCTAGGCGCGGCCAAGAACTATGCGTTTGCTGCTGGATTGTTCTGGCTCTTGCAGCCCGACGAGCCAAGGTTCTTGGAATCGGAAGCTGACCCAAGAAACGCCGTAGACCCAGAGGTTCGCCACGTTTGCTTAGGCGCGCTCACAGTCCTTCGGGCTGATAGCCGGGAGGTCGCTGGTTCTCCTTCGGCTCCCGCAAGGCAGGTTGGCCGCGATTACCAGTCCGCCCCCCGTGCGTGCGCGCGAGCAGTTACGCCGCGTAAGGGCGGTGAAAGGCTTCAAGGCCGCTTTCATGCTATATTGTGGCGGCTGCTCAGCCGGAAGGACGTCCAGCCTTTCAGCCCGTGTATCGTTCCTGGGAGGATCGTATGAAGCGGCGTGTAGCGCCGCCTTCGTGCTCATCAGCGTGGCCTTTCTGTCATGCAACCTCGCCGCTACTGCTTCTCGCACCATTCAAGGATCAGCTCAGGGCGAGGCGGCCTTGCAGACTCACTCTGGGGCGGGGACTGCACTGCTTGAGGTTGGGGAAGCCATACAGTCGATCCTCCCCCCGCTCATGGCTGGGCCGGGGTCCCCGACCCAGTCCCAGATGTCGCAGGCGGGTGTCATCCTGAGCGCATCTCAGGCCGGTCTGCCCATAGGCTTTCCGATCTATCCTGGGGCGCACGGTCTCGGTGGGGAGCCAGGCATGGTGCTCACCTATACGGCGGATGCTGACGTGCGCACGATCGCAGGTTTCTACAGCACCCAGCTCAAGGCCGGCGGCTGGACGTCAGTGCAGAGCGTCCTCAGTCCGATGACAGGAAGCTGCGGAGACTTAAGCGGCTGCGGGGCCGTCCAGGCCGCCACGCCCGGGCCAACCCCCACGGCGACACCGGCCGGCTGGCTGAGCGAGGCATATCAATTGTGGACCAAGGGCAGTACCAGGGTCTCGATCCAATTCTCGGTCAATGACAAGGGCGGCACGGAGGTATCCATCCTCCTCAGCAAGCAGTGATCTCCTGGAGTCCGCCCACTCCCTCTGCGCGAGGAGATGTCCGGGCGCGCCGGATGGATACGACATGGATGAAGGCGAACGATGGACCTCGATCTGCGGCTGACTGACCGCGTCGTCCTCGTGCTGGAGGCCGTGACCGCCGGCCGCTTCCTGGGTCCCGAACACTATCGCCTGCAGCTGGCGGCCGAGCACCTCTCCCTCGTCGCCGGCTTTGACGAGCTCATCAGCCTCGACGGGCTGCGCTTTCAACCCTTCGACTACCAGATTCGCGCCGCCCAGGCTGCGCTTCGCCGCTTCCGCGGCCGCGCCCTGTTCTGTGACGAAGTCGGCCTGGGCAAAACCATTGAGGCCGGACTGGTGCTCAAGGAATACTTGGCCCGACAGATGGCAGAGCGCGTGCTCATCCTCACCCCGCCCGCTCTCATCGAGCAGTGGCGCGAAGAACTCGCCACCAAGTTCAATCTGCCGGATTTCGTCACCTCCGCCGACGCCGAATTCCGCGAGCGCGGCCCAGGAGCGTGGACGTCCTTGCCGCGCGTCATCGCCTCGCTCGCCACCGCCCGCCGCACCGAGCACCGCGCGCAGATCGAAGCGCGCCTGTACGATCTCGTCATCGTAGACGAGGCACACCATCTCAAGAACCGCGCCAGCGTCTCGTGGAAGTTCGTCAACCAACTCCAGAAGAAATACCTGCTGCTGCTCACCGCCACGCCGGTGCAGAACAGCTTGGATGAGCTCTACAACCTCATCACCCTGCTCAAGCCCGGCCAACTGAAAACGCCGCGCGAGTTTCAGCGTCAGTTCGTCGTGCAGGGCGACCCGCGCCAGCCCAAGAACCGCGGTCGTCTGCACGAACTGTTGGCTGACGTGATGGTGCGCCACGCGCGCGGGCAGGTGGGGGTGCAACTCCCGCCACGCCGAGCCCACACGGTCCGCCTCGCCCTTTCGCCCGACGAGCGTTCCTTCTACGACGACGCGAGTCAGTTCATCCGCGCCTCGCTGGCGCAGGCCGCGCCGACAGAAACTGAAGCACAGACCGACGACACCCAGACTCATGCCCTCTCCACCGCCACCCGCTTCACCCTGCAAACCCTCCAGCGTGAAATTGGCTCCAGCCCTCTCGCCGCCCGTTCCACGCTGCTGTCACTGGCCAGCCACAGCGCGCTGGAACCGCACCGCCAGACCTTGCTGGATCTGGCCGACCGCGCCGCGCACATCCGCACCTGGGCCAAAGCCGATGCGCTGGAAAAGATCCTGGCCCATCTCCGCGACGACAAGGTGCTGCTGTTCACCCACTTCCGCCCGACCCTCGATCAGTTGGCTGCGCGCCTGCGCACCCTGGGCTTGGACTTCGTCGTGTATCACGGCAGTCTGAGCGCTGCGGAAAAGGACGAGGCCATCCGCCGCTTCGAGCGCGAGGCGCAGATCCTGCTCTCCACCGAGGCCGCCGGCGAAGGGCGCAATCTGCAGTTCTGCCGCACGATGGTGAACTTCGACCTGCCCTGGAATCCGCTGCGCATCGAGCAGCGCGTGGGCCGTATCCACCGCATCGGCCAGACCCGTCCGGTGGAAATCACCAATCTGTCAGTCTCCGGCACCATCGAAGACTATCTGCTCGATATCCTCGACCGCAAGTTGAACATGTTCGAGCTCGTCATCGGCGAGATGGATATGATCCTCGGCGAGCTGACGGAGGAGCGTGATTTTGAAGATCTGCTGTTCGAAGTGTGGACGCGCGCCCACGACACGGCCGAGGTGCGCGTCGGGATGGAGCAATTGGGCGAGTCGCTGGCTCAGGCCCGCACCCGCTATCAGAAGACCCGCGAGTATGACGATGCCTTGTTCGGGCAGGACTTCGTGGCGGAGTGAGGTAAGTGTGCGGGTGTGCGGGGGTGGGTGTGCCAGTATGTGAGTGTATAAGTGTGGCAGTTGAAACACGCGACTTCGGATTGACTTGATGCCTGACCTCGCCGATTTCGTCCTCGACTTCTGCCGCGCTCACAGCGCGGTGGTGGAGCCGCCCGCGTATGGCGTGTACGACGTCCTGCTGCCGGACACGTTGGCCGCACAGCTGGGCATTGAGCCGTTTCAACGCTTCGCGTTTGATGAGCCAGCCGCCGCCGAGGGCGCCACGGTCATTGCCTACGGCCATCCGCTGGCCGAGCGCATGATCGAACTGACGCGTGCGGCCCCGGCCTGCGCCCGTTTCTACATCAACGACGTGCGCCTCGACAAGTCCGGTCTCGCCGCGCTGGCGCGTGCTGCTCTCGCCTTCCCGAACGCCAACCTGGTCGAGGTGCCGCGCACGCTCGAAACGCGCGCCCTATTCCGCTACGTGCGTTTCAACTTCAAAGCCGCCTTGGTCTCCGACGAAAAGCGCGAGCAGCTCGTCTCGGTGCTGGTCGACGCGCAGTCTGGCGCGGCTGTCCCAGATTTCTCTTTCTCCGAACCCCACCGCTTGGCCGAGGCCCCGGCGTTCACCGACCTGCCGCTCGCGCCGGCGTCGTGGACGACGGCCCCCGATCCGCTCGCCCCGAAACCGTTGCGCGCGCTCCTCGACCGCGCCGCCCGGGCCGCCGTGGATTCGCTCGCCCCCGTGCTCGCCGGGCTGCAAGCCCGCGCCGCGCGCCACCTGGAACTGGACCGCGCCCGCCTCGACGCCTACTATGCCGACCTCGAGCGTGACCTCGAACGCCGACTGATGCGCGCGCAGGATGAGAAGCGCTCGGCCAGTCTCGAAAGCAAGCTCGCCGCCACCCGCGCCGATCACGCGGCCAAACTCGAGGATGCCGAAGCCAAATACCGCCTGCGTGTCGAACTGGACCTCGTCAACCTGGCCCTCATCGCCCAGCCTAAACTCACTCTGTCCATCCGGATCGAGAACCGGCAAGCCGGTGTGACGCGCAGCGTGGTGTGGGATTCACTGCGCCACGTCATCGAACCCCTGATCTGCGACGTGTGCTTCCGGCCCAGGGTCAAGTTGTTCCTGTGCGCCAATAACCATCTCGCTTGTGGAGAGTGCCTCGCGCCGCAGTGCGTGGATTGCAAGCGCGTCTACTGCCAAGCCTGTGCGTCTGAAGTTACAACCTGTGTGGTCTGCCACCGACCGGTGTGCCAGAAGAGCCTCACCCGCTGCCGCGAGTGCGGGCAGGGCACCTGCCGCGAACACGCCAGCCTGTGCCACCGGACGGGCGAGGCAGTTTTTGTGCCAGCGGCGGACCACGCCGCCGACCAGATCGACGCCAATTCTCAGCCACCTCCGGAGATTTCCACCCCTGCGCCGGTCGCCGCCGCTCCGTCCAAACCGCGCCAAAGCCAGACGAAACGTACGTCCTCGAAACGAAAGGCACCCCTCCCCCCCTCGGTTCAACCGGCGCAGACCACCGATTACCGGCTCGAGGTAGAAGTCAGGACAGACGAGCCGCTGGTGGTCGCCTTCGTGCTGACCAAGGGCAAACACGAGGTGGCGCAACGCGTCTGGAAACTGACGGACGAGGGAATCACCGTCGCCTGCTTTTGCGAAAAGGGCTGGAAGTGCCGGTCGGCGGCCAGGCTCCTCAAGCCGGAATCGCCGGCGCGCATCGAGTCTCAACTCGAAGCCGAGATTGACAAGTTCCGCGCTGAATATCGCATCGCGCCATATCGCGCTGCTATCTACATCGCGGAACACGGCGAGTTTGTCCGCCGGCCCCGACTCCGGCTGCGCGGCCGGTGGAAAGAGGGAAGTCTGCTGGAGGCGGCCCCCGCGACGGCGCGCGTGGAAGAAAGCCCATCCGAAGCTGCGCTGATTCGCTACCCGGACTGGGTGCTCGCCTTTACGCCTGAGGAAGCCGAGCACTTCATGCCTGACATCGAGCGCTTCATCCGGATCGCTCACGGCTGGCTGTTCTATGAAGGCGCCCTTAGAGCGCACGAACTGGCATCACTCACGGCCTCGGTGGCTCGACCCGGCGCATGGTACTCGCCCAAGCGTGCTCCGGCTCTCTTCAAAGCCGACCCGCGCCTCGGCGTTGCACGCGGCAACGTGATCTCAATCGGCCTCGTGCATCATCCCCTCAAGGTGCTAAGGGAAAAGGAAGCGCGCCGCCTGCCACCGCGCGCCTTCAGCGCCGAAGAACTGAGTGCCGCCGCCGAGGGTCAGCTCTCCCTTACCCCGCGCGAGGCGGAGATCGAAAATGCCCTTAACCAGCGTACCTCCAGAAAGGTGGATCTGCACACGTTTCAGTCCCTCTTCCGCAACACGGATGACCCCAGCACGCTTTTCTCGATGATCCTGGAACGATGTGCTCCCCGCGATGAACAGGAAGCCAGCGCTCTGGCCGGGTTGCTCAGCGAACTGTGGAACAACACGCCTCGTTTCGAACTGCGCGGCCGGACGCCGGATGAAGTGCTCCACCATAGAGAGGCCACCTCCGCTGATGAGCCAATCCAGGAAAAAGACCCCTCAGATTGATCCGCGCATGCTCACGCGCCGGCGTCTCAACGCGCTCTTCAATCGTCACACAGGCGCCCACGAGATCGGGCCTCAGCCAGCCCGGCCGAGGCGCGGAAGGCTCACCACGATTCCAGTCCTCAATGGATCGCTCCATGACTACCGGCGCGCTGGGTGAGCCAGTTGTCCCCCAAACCTCGGACGGGGTTTTCGGCTGGAACAGGTGGTTCGAGTCCAGCCCCCGCTACATAAATGAAGAACCGAGGCTGTCCGGACCTCGGTTTCTTGTTCATCCGCATCAAACCCTCTCAAGCAACATCCGCCAGATTCCCCTGCGGTCTCCGCCCTTCTCATCAGTTCACCTTGCATAGGCTTGTAGCCAGCTGATTCCAGGTTCCAGACCCGTGGTGCCTCCATCCCCAGCGACAGTGGATCGCGTCCGTGGCACTTTAACTGATTCTCCCAACGTTGGCATGCTTGGATGGGATCCTCGGCTGCCACACCCAATCCTCGCTCATCCTCATCGTCACAGCCGTGGTATAATCATTGTAGATACCACTTCACGAGGAGGCGCGATGAAGACCCGCGTCCAGCGATGGGGGAACAGCCTGGCCGTCAGGATCCCAAAGACCTTTGCCGAGGAGGTCGGCCTTGAGGAGGATTCGCCTGTGGACCTCCGACTTTCCCAAGGCAAGCTTGTCCTTGAGCCCTCCGCCCCTCAGGCGCCTTCTCTCAGTGAGCTCTTGCGCCGCGTCCGCAAGAGCAATCTTCACGTCGAGGTGGACACTGGCCCCGCTCAAGGCCGGGAGGCCTGGTAGATGATGGCCCGGACCCCTGACAGAGGCGACGTTGTCCGGATCTCCATGAACCCTCAAGCAGGCTATGAGCAGTCAGGCCGCAGGCCAGCGCTTGTCCTATCACCGGCCGCCTACAACAGCAAGGTCGGCCTCGCCATCCTTTGCCCGATAACGAACCAGATCAAGGGTTACCCCTTTGAGGTCGCGATACCGGCCGACTTGCCGGTTACCGGCGTCGTTCTTTCAGATCAAGCGAAGAGCCTTGATTGGAGAGCAAGGAAGGCAGAATTCACATGCTCTCTTCCTTCCGACACGACGCTGGAGGTTCTTCTGAAGCTCGGCACACTACTCATGCCATGAGGTGACCCGAGCCTTAGGGCGCCCAACAACTCGGCGCAGCCGACCGGTGTACGGCCGCCAAACTGACGCTTGCCTTGCGCGCCATGCTGGCGTAAAGTGAAGCAGGGTTCGCCCACGATGGCGGGCGGCACACATCGAGGCCGTTAGGCACCGGAAGCGATACCAATGGGTGGAACAAAGAAACTGAAGCGACGCCAAACAAGATCCGATTTAGTTGTCGGAGTTGCGTGGTATCGCCGACATGACTGGCAAAGGCTGCTAGAAGTCTCGGTCGATCGAGAGGAGCTCGAGGAAAGCTACGACGAATGGGCCACCGCAATGCCCGCGCGCATGGCGGAAGTTGAGCAGGCCGGTTTCAAGCCTCATAAGATTGATGTTGCGGTCGACGAACTGATCTGTTGGTGTCGCTATAACGGCAGGGTCGTGGACGGATCAGCACGGGCTGACTTTGCCGCTCACAAGCTGCGGGAATTGCATATGCAGGGCAAGCTGCAGGAACCCGGCGCTTAGCATCAATGAAAGCGCTGGAGCCGACTCGACGGGCTGGCTCGAATCTCATAGTGCGTTGCCTCTCGTCCGGCCTTAGAATGAAGTTGTATGTGTCCTCGTCGAAAACCTCATCCGTCGGCCAGTTGACTTGGTTCGTGATCAGGAAAATGGAGACCCTGAGCAAGAAGGAAAGGGGTTCCGTAGAGCCAGTCTCTCGAACACCAAGTGAGCTTCAAATGGATGCCCAGGGTCAGGGCTGACAGGAGTTGCCCAAGATCCGAGGCAGTATCATGAATGCAGGTTATTGCCAGGCAGAGTCATCACTCCCAGCTGTCAGCTCCGACACCACGTGTCCTCACCCGCCCACTTGCGTCTCGTTGCGGTCAATAGGAAAAGCAATACCCTGCAACTCGAACCCAGCAACTCGAACTTGACATCGGCGGATCAAGGGGATACCCTTTCGATCAATTCGCGATCGTGATTCACCAGGCACACATCAGTCAGAGGTCAGCAGGCAGCCTCAATCGTGGGAAAAGGGGCCCTGAGGCTGGCACCTGTGGACGAAGTCTCATACCGATGTATTGCACTGTCAAGAGGCAAGAACGGGATTAGACGAAAGCGGGGAAGAGGAATAGCTCTCGCCACCCCCGACCACCGGTCGGGGTTTTTCGAAGCTCGAGCCGAGTTCCCTGTCGAGCGTGCTACCCGATCAACGGACGGACTTCAGCTCGGGCCGAAGGGCGAGCATCTCCTCCGGTGAAGCCAGTGGGCGCGTCTTGCGCCCCTGCCGGACGCCCTTGAGATCGTCTCCCCTCTTCAGTTGCATCAAGTGATAGCGCACGAACTGGCGAGTGGTGAGCCCGCCACGCCCCTCCTCCCCCAAATCTCCGGACCAACCGATAAGCTTCGAGGCGACCATCTCCGGAACTGCCTCGGTGTCTGCTGTCCGGTTTGTGAGCACGTGCCACACCACCACAAGCAGCTTGTGCGCCACCGCGACGATCGCTTTCTTCGGGCTCATGCGACGCGATAGTCGGTCGAATTCACGCTTCCAGCGCGCATGGTGGAACACCGCAACCCATGCGGCTTTCCTGGCCCGGATCGCCAGGACGGGCCACCAGCGCCCAGCGTAGCTCCGAGCGCCCCTGTTTGGTGATGCGTCCCGAATGGTGGGTCTCGCCGCTCGCGTGAACCCCCGCCCCCAGCCCGGAATAGCCCACAAGCTTTCTCGCGCTTTCGAAGCGGGTGATGTCGCCAATCGCCGCCAGCAAGGTCATCGTCGTGATCAGACCAAAGCCCGGGAGTTGGAGCAAGTAGGGGACCTGCTCGGCCCACGGAGCACACGTGCTCAGCCGATTGAGCTCACCCTCGATCTCCGCGATCTGGGGCTCCAAGTGATCCAACGTGGCCAAGTCCTGGCGTATGCGCAGGTCCTCGGTCCGTGAGATCTCCAGACCCAGCCACCAACTGCGGTGCTCACACGAAAAGACCTCTCCTTTCGGCAGGGTCAGGTTGTGCCGGTGAACCATGCTGTGCAGGCGATTCCGTATCGTCGCCTGCATCTTCACCAGCCGACGGCGATGCGCCAGGAGAGAGCGGAGCTCGCGCACTTCCATGGGCGGCACCCACACTTCAGGAACCAGCCCCGCCGCCAGCAGGCAGGCCAGCCGCCCGACGTCCACCCGATCTGTCTTCACCCGCGCAGACGCTATCCATTTCACCTGCACCGGGTTGGCCACCACCGCCCGCCCCACCAAGGGCAAGACCTGGTCATAGATCTCCCACGCGTTCGTGGTCGCTTCCAGAACCACTGCGTCCGTGGGCTTCAGGTTCGCTTCAGCCCATTTCAGCCAGTTCTCTAGGTTCACTCGCCGCGGTGGCACTACCACCTCCTGTCCTGCGTTCACCCCGCCCACCACCAGGTAATGTTTGCCCGTCCTGGATGCACGGGCCAGGATGAAGATCGATCCCAATGAAACGTTCAAATCCGCCAGGGCTCTTGCTATTCATGCTAGACTCCTTTTGTGGAAGGCTGGGCACGGATTTGAGGGCCGGAGTTTCACAAACCGATCCGGGCTTGGTGTCTCTACACCATCCCAGGTGAGGGGTTTGACGGGGAGCCAAACCTGTCCGCCGACAGGCGGGCAACCCGTCGGGCTTGGCTATCGCCATCCCATATGAGCGGTCGGCTCGCCCTAACGCTCCATGCCCCGGCGCGTTCCCGTCCCTCATCCAGACTAAGGATAGCGCCATCTGTGCCCAGCCTCACACCTACAACCGCCGGCTCCAGGAGATGGAGCCGGCGGCCCAATATCATCCTAACAACCCGGAGGCCGGTGGTTCCCCCCGGCCTGCCCCCGCAGCCTCAATCGAGTAGGGAGGATGGGTCGCCCATCCTCCCTCTCACACCACCGGACATGCGGGTCCGCATCCGGCGGTTCGTCGGGGAACATGCAGTTGGTGATAATACCC
>Ga0208563_1000278_pt1 | contig 50534 bp, 63 predicted proteins | sample June2015DPH_17_1_2_FD_184717 | JGI IMG/M metagenome (GOLD analysis project Ga0208563, IMG submission 184717) | Peatland microbial communities from SPRUCE experiment site at the Marcell Experimental Forest, Minnesota, USA - June2015DPH_17_150... | ecosystem: Environmental > Terrestrial > Soil >... | reverse complement strand
AAGGAGGGTTTGAGCCATGTCGAAGCCGAAGTTTGAGAGGACGAAGCCGCATGTGAATGTGGGGACGATTGGTCATGTGGATCATGGGAAGACGACGTTGACCTCAGCGATCACGAAGGTATTGGCGACGAAGCATTTGGCCTCTTATATGGCGTTTGATCAGATTGACAAGGCGCCGGAGGAGAAGGAGCGTGGGTTAACGATCGCGATTGCGCATGTGGAGTATGAGACGGTGAAGCGTCATTATGCGCACATTGATTGTCCGGGGCATGCGGATTATATCAAGAATATGATTACCGGTGCGGCGCAGATGGATGGGACGATTTTGGTGGTATCGGCGGCGGATGGGCCGATGCCCCAGACGCGGGAGCATGTGCTTTTGGCGAAGCAGGTGCGGGTGCCTTATATTGTGGTGTTTCTGAACAAGGTGGATATGGTGGAGGATCCGGAGTTATTGGATTTGGTGGAGTTGGAGGTGAGGGAGTTGTTATCGGGGTATGATTTTCCTGGGGAGGCGACTCCTGTGATACGGGGCAGTGCGCTCAAGGCATTGGAGTGTGGGTGTGGGAAGCCGGAGTGTCAGTGGTGTAAGGCGATTTGGCAGTTGATGGATGCGGTGGATACGTATATTCCGGAGCCGGTTCGGGATATCGATAAGCCCTTTTTGCTGCCGATTGAGGATGTGTTTAGTATTTCTGGTCGAGGCACCGTGGTGACGGGGCGAGCGGAGCGTGGGGTGATCAAGGTGGGTGATGAGGTGGAGGTTGTGGGGATCAGGCCTACACTTAAGACTGTCTGTACGGGGGTGGAGATGTTTCGTAAGACCCTGGATCAGGGACAGGCGGGGGATAACATTGGGGTGTTGCTGCGTGGGGTGAAGCGTGAGGAGGTGGAGCGTGGTCAGGTGGTGTCGAAGCCAGGGTCGATTACGCCTCATCGGAAGTTTAAGGCGGAGGCGTATATCTTGACGAAGGAGGAGGGGGGTCGGCATACGCCGTTTTTTAATGGGTATCGGCCTCAGTTTTATTTTCGGACGACGGATGTGACGGGGGTGGCGGTATTACCGGAGGGGGTGGAGATGGTGATGCCTGGGGACAATGTGGCGTTGACGGTGGAGTTGATTACGCCGATTGCAATGGAGAAGGAGTTGCGGTTTGCGATTCGGGAGGGGGGGCGGACCGTGGGCGCAGGCGTCATCAGTGATGTCCTCGAATAAAGGAGAGGGACTTCGACATGACAACTCAAAAGATCAGAGTTTGTTTAAAATCTTATGACCATAGACTTCTGGACAAATCGACCGCCGAGATCGTCGATACGGTTCGTCGAACGGGAGCCAGTGTAGCAGGTCCTATCCCTCTTCCCACAAGGATCAATAAATATTGCGTACTGAGATCCCCTCATGTGGATAAGAAATCGAGAGAGCAGTTCGAAATCCGGACCCACAAGCGCGTTCTGGATATTTTAGAGCCAACTCAACAAACTGTTGATGCGTTGATGAAACTGGATCTTGCAGCGGGGATCGATGTAGAGATCAAGTTATAAGGACGAAAGGCAATGAAGAGGACCTTAGGAATCATCGGGAGAAAATTAGGGATGACTCAAGTTTTTCTCGAAGACGGCTCCGTGATACCGGTGACCGTTGTCGAAGCCGGCCTTTGCTCAGTGATTCAGAAGAAGACGAAGGAAAAGGATGGCTACGATGCCCTTCAACTCGGTTTCCTACCGAAGAACAGTCAAAGGGTGAACAAACCACTCTCCGGACATTTTAAGAAAGCAGGAACAGGAGCTTTTTATACTATAAAAGAATTCCGTGTAGAGGAGGTAGGAGGGTATGAGTTAGGTCAGGAAGTAAACGTCAATCTCTTCAAACCCGGAGATGTCGTGGATGTCACTGGCCTCAGCAAGGGAAAAGGGTTTACAGGGGTGATGAAACGCCATGGATTTCACGGCTCCCCTGGATCACATGGAACACATGAATATTTTCGTCACGGGGGTTCTATCGGTTCAGCCGCCTATCCTCACCACACCTTTAAAGGTATGAAGATGCCGGGGCAACATGGGAATCAGAAGGTGACCCTTCAAAACATCAAAGTCGTCGATGTCAAAGAGGATCAGAACCTCCTCCTTCTAAAAGGAGGAATCCCAGGAAGCCCAACGGGATGGGTCCTCATTCGGAGTGCTACCAAGAGGAAAGGTTCTGCTGCCCCATCAGTTTAAGGAAAGGGAATGGGATGACCACGTTAGCCGTTTATGATATTGGAAATCAAAAGGTGAGCGATATCGAATTGGATGACCGGATCTTCGATGCAAAGATCAATCCTACGCTTTTCCATGATGTCGTCCGAATGGATCTCGCTTCCCAGAGAAAAGGGACGGCTGCCACAAAAAACAGGGCCCTTGTCCGGGGAGGGGGAGCAAAACCCTGGAGACAAAAAGGGACTGGAAGGGCCCGAGCAGGAACCCGACGATCTCCCCTCTGGAGAGGAGGAGGGACCATCTTCGGCCCCATGCCAAGAGACTATTCCTTCTCTCTTCCCAAAAAAGTAAAGAGAGCAGCTCTCAGGGCGGCTCTCAGCCTAAAGCGTCAGGAGGGAAAACTGATCCTTCTGAACGATTTTCCGCTGGAAGGATTTAAAACCCGCCAGGTTCTTGAAGTTCTGAGAAGATTTCAAGTTGAGGACGCCCTCATTGTCACGGATGAAAGACACCTTTATTTAGAGAGATCAGCTCGAAATATCCCTGGAATTGATGTCCTGCGTTACGAAGGCTTAAATGTCTACGATATCTTAAATCATGATCATTTGATTTTACTCCGTCCAACGGTTGAAAAGATTGAAGGGGCACTCGCATCATGAAGGAAGCACAGAAAATCATCCGAAGGCCTTTGATTACTGAAAAAAGCACCCGGCAGAAAGAGGAGAACCGTCAATACGTTTTCGAAGTTCACCGGGATGCCAATAAGATTGAGATTCAGTCAGCCGTTGAGCGCCTCTTTAAGGTAAAAGTCCTCCAAGTAAGAACCTCCAACGTATTGGGCAAGATCAAACGCTTGGGAAGAAGATATGGCAAGAGGCCTGATTGGAAAAAGGCGATCATCACTCTGAAAGAAGGGGACCGTATCGATTTCTTCGAAGGGGCTTAATATCGTGGCTCGTGAGTGGTGATTCGTGAGTCGTAATAAAAGAACGCTTTATCAATTGTCTTCGCGAATCACGAGTCACGACTCACGGATCACGAGAATGGGGTTAAAAGATGGCGATTAAAAAGTTTCGACCAACCTCTCCTGGAAAACGGTTTCAGACCATCTCCGAGTTTGAGGAAATCACCTCTCTGACACCCGAGAGAAGTCTTCTTCGTCCTTTAAAAAAGACAGGAGGAAGAAACTGTTATGGAAGAATCACCGCTTGGCATCGGGGGGGAGGTCACAAACGAAAATATCGAATGATTGACTTCAAACGAGACAAAAGGGAGATCCCAGCGAAAGTGGCTTCGATCGAATACGACCCGAATCGGTCTGCTCGGATTGCCTTGCTTCACTATGTCGATGGGGAGAAGCGATATATCCTCGCCCCTTCTAAACTGCAGGTTGGGGAGCAGGTGATCGCAAGCCCGACAGCGGATATTAAACCTGGCAATGCCCTGCCCCTCCGAAATATCCCGACCGGTACATTGATTCACAATATCGAGTTGAAAGTGGGAAAAGGTGGCCAGATCATTCGGAGCGCAGGAGCCTCCGGTCAATTGATGGCCAAGGAAGGGAAATATGCCCATGTCAAACTCCCCTCGGGTGAAGTCCGGTTGATCCTTCAGAGTTGTTACGCCACCATAGGCCAAGTGAGCAACCTCGAACATGAAATTATCTCATTGGGAAAAGCTGGTAAAAATCGCTGGTTGGGGTGGAGGCCTACTGTTCGTGGAGTGGCCATGAATCCCATTGACCATCCTTTAGGCGGCGGCGAGGGAAAGAGTTCAGGAGGCAGACATCCTTGTACGCCATGGGGAGTGCCGGAGAAGAAGACTCGAAAAAATAAAACGACCAATAAATATATTCTGAAGAGGAGAGATTGATGGCCCGTTCAATCAAAAAGGGGCCTTTTGTCGATTCCCATTTGATGAAAAAGGTGGAGGAGGCCCGAAGGACAAAGGAAGCAAAAGTGATCAAAACTTGGACGAGGCGATCCACGATTGTCCCTGAAATGGTGGGGTTGACCTTTGCCGTCCATAACGGGAAAAAGTTTATCCCGGTCTTCGTGACAGAGGAAATGGTTGGGCACAAGTTAGGGGAATTCTCCCCGACCCGAACCTTCCACGGCCATTCCGGAGACCGAAAGACTAAAATTAAAGGGAAGGCTGCTCCATAGCAGGTGAATGGCGAGATGGAAGTGCAAGCAAAATTAAGATTTGTTCGAGTTGCACCTAGAAAGGCACAATTGGTAGCCGATCTGATCAGGCGCAAGGGGTCAGAAGAGGCTTTAAACATCCTGACTTTTACAAAGAAGGGAGCGGCCAAAATCATTATCAAATTATTAAAATCGGCCATTGCCAATGCCACCCAAAAGAAGAACATCGATGTAGATCGCCTTTACATTAAAAAGATTACTGTGGATCAGGGGCCGACAATGAAACGCTTCCAACCCAGGGCCTTGGGCCGTGCCACCACGATCCGAAAGAGAACCAGCCATATCACCATCGTCTTGGACGAAAGATAAGGGAGGACAAACCTTGGGACAGAAAGTACATCCAATAAGTTTTCGATTGGGACTGATTAAGTCCTGGGATTCTCGATGGTATGCAGAGAAGGATTATCCTCAACTTCTCATCGAAGATATTCGGATCCGTGACTATCTGAAGAAAAAACTTTACCACGCCGGAGTCTCCAAGATCGAGATCGAACGGGCTGCCAGCAAGGCGAAAAAGGCCAAGGTCACTATCCACACCGCCCGGCCCGGCATCATCATCGGGAAAAAGGGAGCAGAGGTGGAGAACCTGAAAAGGGAACTCCAAAAGATGACCAACAAAGAAATTTTTATCAATATCCAGGAGGTCAAGAGGGCAGAGATAGATGCCCAATTGGTGGCTGAGAATGTGGCCCTCCAGTTGGTAAGACGAGTTGGATTTCGAAGGGCAATGAAGAAGGCCGTGACTTCCGCACTCAAACTGGGCGCGAAGGGGATCAGAATTGCTTGCGCAGGAAGATTGGGAGGGGCAGAAATGGCCCGTAGAGAATGGTATCGGGAGGGTCGAGTACCCCTTCACACCCTCCGGGCGGATATTGATTTCGGCTTAGCCGAGGCTAAGACCACTTATGGGATTATTGGCGTGAAGGTTTGGATCTTTAAGGGAGAGGTCTTCCCGACAAAAGAAGGAGAAGGGCGGGCTACCTAATGTCAAAGCTCAAAGTTCAAATTTTTAAAATTAAGTTTTGACATTTGGAATTTAGATTTTATTTGGCATTTGGATTTTGTTAAGGTGACCAATTATGTTGATGCCGAAGAAAACAAAATATCGAAAACAACAAAAGGGAAGGAGAAGAGGGGTCGCCTCCCGTGGGAACACCCTCAACTTCGGTGACTTTGGACTCCAGGCCACAGAATGTGGTTGGTTGACTGCCCGTCAGATCGAAGCCGCACGAATTGCCATGACCCGATTCATCAAGCGGACTGGTCGAATCTGGATCCGTATCTTCCCAGACAAACCGATTACCAAAAAGCCTGCAGAAACCCGAATGGGGAAAGGAAAAGGCCCTCCTGAAGACTGGGTGGCCGTCATCCGGCCTGGCCGAATTCTTTATGAGATGGAAGGGGTTCCTGAAGAAAGGGCCAGGGAGGCATTCCTCCTGGCTTCCCATAAATTGCCGATTCATACAAAGTTCATCATGAGGGGGAGCCATCTATGAAGGCAAAGGAACTTCGCCAACTGAGCGAAGGGGAGTTGCTCGAGAAGGAAAAGGAACTGGGTGAGGAACTCTTCAATCTTCGCTTTCAGCATGCCACAGGACAGTTGGAGAATGTCATGCGAATCCCTCAGGTCAAGCGGGATATCGCTCGGTTGAAGACGATCCTTAAAGAGAAGGCTCTGAACAAAGGAAAATAAAGCCAATGGGAGAAAGAGGCAAACGAAAAACGTTAACGGGCGTGGTATCGAGCGATAAAATGGATAAGACTGTCGTCGTCATGGTCAATCGTCTCGTCCTCCATCCTACTTACAAAAAATATATCCGGAAGAGGACGAAGGTGAAGGCCCACGACGAAAAGAATGAATGCCATATTGGAGACAAAGTTCTATTGATCGAAACCCGTCCGCTTAGCAAAGAGAAAAGGTGGCGCGTTAAGGAGGTCCTTGAACGGGCCGCTTAACCAATGATTGAGGTGGAACCAGGCGAAGCTGCTGTAGGAGTGGATCATGATTCAGATGCGGAGTATTCTCGAAGTCGCTGATAATTCAGGAGCCAAAAAATTGGGGTGCATTAAGGTCCTCGGCGGCACCCGTCGGAAGTATGCCACCTTGGGGGATATCATTGTTGTTTCCGTCAAAGATGCCCTTCCCAATTCTAAGATTAAAAAAGGGGATGTGGCTCGTGCTGTCATTGTCCGGACGAGGAAAGAGGTGAAACGTCCTGATGGTTCTTACATCAAATTTGATGACAACTCTGCTGTCCTCATTAATCCGCAGGGGGATCCTGTTGGGACCCGAATTTTCGGTCCGGTTGCCCGGGAACTTCGGGCCAAACGGTTTATGAAGATCATCTCCTTGGCTCCGGAGGTCCTCTAAAGATAGTATGCCTACCTTGCCTGCTGGCAGGAAGGCGTTAGGATGAAAAGGAATTTGAAATGATTGTCCCAAAATATCACATCAAAAAGAATGACCTGGTAATGGTCATCAACGGAAAGGAAAAGGGGAAAAGTGGTCGAGTTCTGAAAGTTCTCCCCGAGAAGGAGAAGGTGCTGGTTGAAAAGATCAATTTCGTCAAGAGACATTCTCGCCCCCACGGGAAACAGAGACAGGGAGGGATTTTGGAAAAGGAGTCACCCCTCCATCTCTCCAATGTGATGCTCCTCTGTGAGAAATGCAATAAACCAATTCGAATCGGACACCGCATCATGGAAGATGGAAAGAAGGCGCGGTTCTGCCGAAAATGTGGGGAACTTTTGGATAAGTAGGTGATCGAATGGCTAAGTTAAAAGAGGTCTACCAGGAAAAAGCAGTTCCTGCGCTGATGAAGCGGTTCAACTATAAGAATCGGATGGAGGTCCCTAAGCTGGAGAAGATCGTGATCAATATGGGATTGGGAGAGGCCATCCAGAATATAAAAATTCTCGATTCCGCAGTTCAGGAACTCAGCCAAATCACGGGACAGAAGCCTGTCATCACGAAGGCGAAAAAATCGATTGCCCAGTTCAAGTTGAGAACGGGGATGCCGATCGGATGTATGGTCACCCTTCGGAAAGAGAGGATGTACGAATTTTTCAATCGCCTCGTGAATGTGACCCTTCCGAGGGTCAGGGACTTCAAGGGCCTCTCTGGAAAGTCCTTCGATGGCAGGGGGAATTATGCCCTTGGAATTCGTGAACAACTGATCTTTCCAGAAATTCATTACGATAAAATTGACAAGGTAAAAGGGATGAACATTGTCATTGTGACCACAGCCAAAACCGATGAAGAAGGAAAGGAACTGCTAAAGTTATTGGGAATGCCCTTCAGAAATTAGGAGGAGGAAATTGGCAAAATTATCCTTGATGAATAAGGCAAAGAGACCTCAGAAATTTAAGGTGCGCGAGTACCATCGATGTCCTCTCTGCGGAAGGCCGAGGGCTTATTATCGAAAATTTAACATGTGCCGACTCTGTTTAAGAAAATATGCCTCCCGAGGCGAGATCCCTGGGATGATTAAATCCAGCTGGTGAAAGGTACGAGGTTTGTATGTCCATGACCGATCCAATAGCCGATATGTTTACACGAATTCGCAACGGATCTAAAGCGAAATTCGAAAAGGTGGATATCCCCTCCTCCAAAATGAAACGAGAGATCGCGAAGATTTTAAAGGAGGAAGGCTTCATCAAAAACTTTAAAGTCGTTACGGATGATCAGCAACATGAGATGATCCGAATCTTTCTCAAATATGATGCCAACCGAAAGGAGGTTATTCATCTCCGACGGATCAGCAAACCAGGACGGAGGGTCTATGTGGGAAAAGACAGCATCCCCTCTGTCATGAGTGGATTAGGATTTTCGATCCTCTCCACCTCCAAGGGAATCTTGACGGATAAATCTGCCCAAAAGGCCGATGTGGGGGGAGAGGTCTTGTGCTATGTCTGGTAAATTTGATTTCAAATGGCAGATCGCAGATTGCAGATTGAAAAATCTGAAATCTGAAATGAGGTTAAGGTAAATATGTCTCGTATTGGAAGGATGCCCATTACAATGCCGAAGGAAGTGAAGACCGCCTGTGATCCCTCAAAGGTGGAGGTGACAGGACCCCAGGGTCTTCTCAATCACCCACTCCCTCAGGGGATTTCAGTTTCCGTGGACGGAGGAAAAATTTTCGTTCACCGCGCCGATGACCAACGAACGACCAAAGCGCTTCAAGGTTTGACGCGAAGCCTCATCGCCAATATGGTCACTGGGGTCACTAAGGGCTTTGAAAAAAAGCTTGAGATCGTGGGAGTGGGTTTCCGGGCAGAGCTTCAGGGCGACGTCCTCAAACTCGCCCTGGGATATTCTCACCCGATTCTCTATCCCGTTCCAAAAGGGATCCGGGTAGCAGTGGATAAACAAACTCTTCTTACGGTGAAAGGGATTGACAAGCAACAGGTGGGAATCGTTGCTGCCCAACTTCGTTCGATCAAACCCCCCGAACCTTACAAGGGAAAAGGAATAAGATATCTCGGTGAACGGATCCGTAAGAAGGTCGGGAAGACTAAAGCTTAAAAAAACCGTCCCGATTAGACGTGACAGGCCTGCTTGCCGGCAGACAGGGAGTTGAACCTTGAAGGAAAGAAAGAAATTAGCCAGATTGAAAAGGAAGAAGAGAGTGAGGAGCCATGTCGTAGGAACTCCTGAGCGTCCTCGCCTCAATGTCTTCCGAAGTCTGAAGCATATTTATGCTCAAGCCATTGAGGATACAACAGGAAAGACTCTCGTCAGTGCTTCCACAAAAAGCCCTGAACTGAAAGGAAATCTTCGTTATTCAGGAAATGTGGAAGCGGCAAAGAAAGTGGGAGAACTGATTGCCAAGAAATGCCTCGAAAAAGGAATTCAAAAAGTGGTCTTTGATCGAAATGGGTATCTTTATCACGGCAGGATTAAGGCCTTAGCCGAAGCTGCCAGAGCAAGTGGTTTGATTTTTTAATGGAGGGAAAGACATTGCCGAAAATTGATCCAAGTGCATTGGAATTAACCGACCGGGTGGTTCATATCAACCGGGTAGCCAAAGTGGTGAAGGGAGGGAGACGATTCAGCTTCAGCGCCTTGGTAGTGGTCGGAGATGGAAACGGCCATGTGGGAAGCGGGTTGGGCAAAGCCAATGAGGTCCCGGAGGCTATTCGAAAAGGGATTGAACATGCGAAACGGAACTTGATCAAGGTTCCCATCATCAATAAAACGATCCCCTATGAGGTGATGGGGAAATTTGGGGCAGCCAAGGTCTTGCTCAAACCAGCCTCCGAGGGAACAGGGGTCATTGCCGGTGCATCGGTCAGGGCCATTGCTGAGTCTGCAGGGATCCAAAACATTTTGACAAAATCTCTCGGATCAAATAACCCTTACAATCTCATCAAAGCCACCCTCCAAGCCATCAACCAATTGAAAACTCCTGAAGAGGTTGTTGATAAAAGGCGTGAAACTGCAACGGAAAACTAAGGGGTCCGATATGGAGAAAACGATTACGGTCAAATGGGTCAGGAGTGTAATCGGACGAACCGACGACCAGAAAAAGACCATTCAGGGCCTTGGGTTCAAACGACTCCATCAAACCCTTACCTTGCCGGACCGACCCGAAATTCGGGGAATGATTAATCGCGTCATCCATCTGGTAGAAGTGAAGGAATGATTTGAAGGGGAACGGGGATGAGATTAGATGAGTTGGCTCCTCCGAAAGGAGCAAGAAGAAAGAGGAAACGAGTGGGCAGAGGAATTGGATCTGGCCATGGCAAAACAGCCTGCCGAGGATCCAAAGGTCAGAATTCCCGTTCCGGGAGAGGAACCAAAGCGGGTTTTGAGGGAGGCCAGATGCCGCTCCAACGACGCCTTCCCAAAAGAGGGTTTCGTTCACCTTTTAAAAAACGCTTTGCCATCATCCATGTAGGAGACCTCAATCGCTTCCCCAAAGATACTGTGGTGGAACCTGATCTCCTGCTTCAATCTGGCCTTTTAAAAAAAGAGGAACCGGTCAAGCTTCTCTCGGATGGGGAACTTCAGCATCCTTTGACCATCCGTGTCCATCAAGTCAGCAAGGCCGCCCTTAAAAAAGTTGAAAGCGCTTCAGGGAGGGTAGAGGTCATCGGCTCATGATTTCAGGGGCCCAGAACATCTTTAAAATACCGGAGCTCAAAAGAAGGATCCTGTGGAGCCTTGCTCTCCTGGCGATCTACCGTATCGGTGTCCATATTCCCACTCCTGGAATCAACGGAGATGCCTTAGCCTCCTTCTTTGCCCAGGCAAGGGGCACGCTCTTCAGTCTCATCGATATGTTTTCGGGGGGGGCACTGGAGAGGCTCTCGGTCTTCGCCCTGGGCATTATGCCTTATATCAGTGCTTCGATCATCCTCCAGCTTCTCACGGTGGTCATCCCCTATCTCGCACAGCTCCAGAAAGAGGGGGAGATCGGCCGAAAAAAGATCGTCCAATATACTCGTTATGGAACGGTCGTCCTCAGCATGATCCAGGGATTTGGGATCGCCGTCGGGTTGGAGAATATGCGAGGGGCAGCAGGCGAGATGATCGTCATGGTTCCAGGATGGTCCTTCCGGATCATGACCGTCATCACCCTGACCGCTGGTACCGCTTTCATCATGTGGCTGGGCGAGCAAATTACAGAAAGGGGAATTGGGAACGGTATCTCCCTGATCATCTTTGCGGGGATTGTCGCCAGAATGCCAAATGCCGTGGCCAGCACCTATGAACTTTTCAGGGTGGGACAGATGAGTATCATCACCATCCTGGTCTTGATCATCCTCATGGTATTGGTGGTCGCGGTTATCATTTTTATTGAAACCGGGCAACGGAGGCTGCCTGTCCAATACGCCAAGCGGATTGTAGGGAGAAGGGTCTACGGTGGCCAGAGCACCCATCTTCCCCTCAAGTTAAACACGTCAGGTGTCATTCCTCCTATCTTCGCCTCTTCAATCCTGATGTTTCCATTGACGATTGCCAATTTTATGCCCAAGCCTTGGTTGGAGGCACATTCCTGGGTTCAATCGATCCTTAACAGTTTAGGCCCTGGTGCACTTCTCTATAATCTTCTCTATGTGGGATTCATTATCTTCTTCTGCTATTTTTATACGGCCGTCACTTTCAATCCAAATGATGTCGCTGAAAATATGAAAAAATTTGGTGGCTATATCCCGGGCATTCGTCCGGGGCAGAAGACGGCTGAGTATATTGATAAGGTGCTGACTCGAATCACTCTCGGGGGAGCTATTTATGTCTCGGCCATTTGCGTCCTGCCCACCATCCTCTATAGAAAATTCAATGTCTCCTTCTATTTTGGAGGAACATCACTCTTGATCGTGGTCGGCGTGGCCCTGGATACCGTCCAGCAGATAGAAGCCCACATGCTCTCAAGACACTATGAGGGGTTGATGAAAAAAGGAAGATTGAAAGGGAGACGGGGGTAAGAAAAAAACATTGCAAAATGCAAATTATAAATTGCAAACTGTAAAATTCTTGTTTTTTTTCTTAAATTTTCATTTTTCATTTTGCAATTTTCAATTTCCAATAAGAGGTTAAATGAATCTTATTCTTTTAGGCCCTCCTGGGGCAGGAAAAGGTACTCAGGCACAAAGGATTGTGGAACGGTATCACATCCCTCAGGTCTCTACCGGAGATATTCTGAGGGCAGCGGTGAAGGGGAACACCCCTTTGGGAATGAAGGCAAAGGGATTTATGGATCAAGGGCAACTCGTTCCGGATGAAATCGTCATCGGGATCATTGAGGAGCGTCTGAAGGCAAAGGATTGCAACCCGGGTTTTATCCTTGATGGATTTCCAAGGACGATTCCTCAAGCCGAAGCTCTCCAACCCATCCTCACCAAAATTGGAAAGAAGATTGACCACGCCATCAACATTGAAGTGGATCCCGAAGAATTGGTACGCCGGCTGACGGGAAGGAGGACCTGCAAAAACTGCGGGGCGATGTTTCATCTCCTTTTCCAACCACCGAAAAAAGAAGGAATTTGCGATCGGTGCGGAGGAACGCTTTACCAACGTGCAGACGACAACGAAGAAACCATCCGAACACGGTTGAAGGAATATGAGAAGCAGACCGCCCCTCTCATCCATTATTATCAGGGTAAAAAAACGCTTCGCTCAATCCAGGGAGTGGGTGGTCCCGATCAAATTTTTGATCAAATCGTCCGTCTATTAGACGCAACGCCCGTTTAAGGGTGCGGATGGAGACGCTATGCCAAAGGAGGATGCGATCCAAGTGGAAGGGAAGGTCTTGGAAACCCTTCCCAATGCTATGTTCCGAGTAGAATTGGAAAACGGCCACAAGGTGCTGGCCCATATTTCTGGAAAGATGAGAATGCACTTCATCAAAATCCTCCCCGGAGATAAGGTGACGGTGGAACTCTCCCCCTATGATCTCTCGCGGGGGAGAATTATTTTTCGGGAGAAATAAACTGTGAAAGTCAGGGCTTCGGTCAAAAAAATCTGCGACAAGTGTAAAATTGTAAAACGAAAAGGGGTGATCCGGGTGATCTGTGAAAACCCCAAACATAAACAAAGACAAGGATAAATAGAGGCGGAGGAGCGTCCCGCAAAGCGGGACTTGAGGTTTGAGGTAAAAGATTTTGTGCCTCAGCCCTCAAACGAAGCGGTCCTTAAACCTCAAACATCATTTAAGGAGAAACACATGGCACGTATTGCAGGGGTCGATCTTCCAAAGGATAAACGGGTGGAGATCGCCCTCACCTATATCTATGGAATTGCAAGACCCTCATCCAATAAAATTCTCGAAAAGGCGAACATCAATAAGGACACCAAAGTGAATAAGCTCACTGAGACCGAGGTGGTTCGCATCCGAGATATTATCGAACAGGAATACAAGGTGGAGGGAGATCTCAGACGAGATGTTGCCACCAACATCAAACGATTGATGGATATCGGCTCCTACCGAGGGCTTCGCCATCGAAAATCTCTGCCCTTGCGCGGTCAAAGGACTCACACCAATGCCAGGACGCGAAAAGGACCCCGCCGGGCCATCATCGGAAAGAAAAAAGAGAAGGAAAAGTCCAGTAAACCCCGTTAGAAAACGTGAACGGGGCTTGGGTCTTGGAAAGACATTTTATGAAATTCATCTGCTGTAAACGACAATATTTATTTCTAACGGGGTAAAGGAGGAGATATGCCCAAAGGGCAGGGAATAAAGAAAAAGAAGGTTAAAAAGAATATTCAAGTGGGAATTGCTCACATCCAGGCGACGTTCAACAATACCATCATCACCATCACCGACCCAGAGGGAAATGTGATCACCTGGTCCAGCGCCGGCACACAAGGTTTCAAGGGCTCCCGAAAAAGCACTCCCTTTGCTGCACAAATGGCAGCAGAGGATGCTGCCAAAAAGGCGATGGAACATGGTGTTCGATCCATTGATGTCTATGTCAAAGGTCCAGGAGCTGGAAGGGAATCGGCACTGCGATCGCTTCAGGCAGCTGGCTTGAAAGTCCATCTCATTAAGGACGTCACGCCTATTCCCCACAATGGATGTCGCCCTCCTAAGCGAAGAAGGGTATAAGGAGGTTAACGTTGGCGAGACATACGGAATCGGTTTGTCGGCTTTGTCGGAGGGAAAATCTCAAGCTCTTTCTCAAAGGGGAGAGGTGTTATACGGAGAAGTGCGCGTACGACCGGAGGAATTACCCTCCTGGGCAACATGGTCAGGGTCGGAAAAAGTTCTCGGCCTACGGAACTCAGCTTCGGGAAAAACAGAAAGTGAAAAGGATGTACGGGATTCTGGAAAACCAGTTCCGTAACATTTTTAAAGAAGCGGATCGACAAAAGGGCATTACCGGAGAAACCCTCCTTTCTCTTTTGGAAAGGAGATTAGACAACATCGTCTACCGACTCGGTTTTGCCAATTCAAGAAACGAAGCACGTCAGCTCGTTCGACATAACCATTTCTTGGTCAACCAGTCCAAAGTGAACATTCCTTCCTATCTCGTGAAGCCGGGGGATGCCATCGAGCTCCGGGAGAAGAGCAAGAAAGTTGTCCGTATCTTAGAGGCTCTGGAAGGGGTGGCTCGGCGAGGTGTGCCTCAATGGCTGGAATTGGATAAAGATCTCATGAAGGGGAATGTGAAAGGTCTGCCCACCCGAGAGGACATCACCATCCCTATCCAAGAGAAGTTGATCGTCGAGTTGTACTCAAAGTAATTTGGAGGCGATATGCAAAAAAGTTGGAAAGACCTGATTCGACCCAAACGGTTGGAAGTAGAAAAAGAAACACTGACACCCTTTTATGGAAAGTTCACGGCGGAGCCCTTTGAAAGAGGCTTCGGCATTACGATTGGAAATTCTCTTCGACGCATCCTCCTCGCTTCCTTGCAAGGGGCGGCGATCACATCCGTTAAAATTGACGGCGTGCTCCATGAATTTTCGACCATCCCCGGGACCAAAGAGGATATGACCGAGATTATCCTCAATCTCAAAGAGGTCAGGTTAAAACTTCATACCGAAGGTCCAAAAACCATTCGGGTGAAGGCAGAAGGTCCCAAAGTGCTTAAGGCAGGGGATATACTCACAGGCGATGCGGTGGAAATCCTTAACCCAGACCATTACATTGCCACGCTTTCCAGAGATGGCAAACTCTCCATGGAGATGGTGGTGAAGGTGGGCAGGGGCTATGTCCCTGCAGAGCGAAATAAGGAGGAGAGCCAACCGATCGGGACCATTCCCATGGATGCCATCTTTTCTCCGATCAAAAAGGTGAATTACACCGTGACCAATGCCCGGGTGGGACAGATCACCGATTATGATAAGTTGACCTTGGAGGCCTGGACCGATGGAAGTTTGAATCCAGAAGAAGCCGTAGCTCATGCGGCAAAAATTTTGAAAGATCAACTCTCCATCTTCATTACCTTTGAGGAAGAGGAAGAGGCGGAGATGTCCTATTCTGAAGATGTGGAAGAAAAGGAGGGCGTTAATGAAAATCTCCTCCGAAGCGTGGATGAATTAGAGCTCTCCGTCCGATCTGCCAACTGTCTGAAGCATGCGAACATCAAGCTGATCGGAGATCTGGTTCAGAAAACAGAGGCTGAAATCTTGGCCACCAAGAACTTTGGCCGAAAATCCCTTAACGAGATCAAGGATATTTTGACAGAAATGGGGCTTAGTTTGGGAATGAAATTAGACAATTGGCCTCCCAAGAAATCTGAAGAGGAAATAGAATCTGGAGCCATTGGATAGGAGTAAGGAATGAGGCATCGTGTCGCAGGCAGAAAATTAAGTCGCCACACTCAGCATCGGGAGCTGATGTTTCGTAATATGTTGGTCTCGTTGCTTCAATATGAAAGGATTAAAACCACTTTAGCGAAGGGAAAAGAACTTCGAAGTTGGGCAGATAAGATGATCAGTTTAGGGAAACAGGGAACGCTTCATGCCAGAAGACGAGCCTTTGCCCTTCTCCGGGATAAGGGAATCGTTAAGAAGCTCTTTGATGAAATCGCCCCGAAGTTTAAAGACCGACAAGGAGGTTATACCCGGGTCTATAAATTGGGATGGCGGCAGGGGGATGGAGCTCCCCTTTCCCTCGTCGAACTGGTCACCTATGCAGTACCCGAGGAGAAAAAGAAATCGACCCTAAAAAAAGCTAAAGAAGTTCTTGAAAAAGTCACTCCCAAAAAGAAGGAAAAAGAAGAAAAGAAAGAGAAAGAAAAGGAAAAGGGAAAAGAGAAAAAAGAAAAGAAGGTCAAGAAGGAAGAAAAAGAGATTCCAAAAGAGAAGAAGGAAAAACCGAAGAAAAAATCTTCAGAAGGAAGAAGTAAATAAAAATTTTTATCCCTGAATCCAAAAGCCCCTATACCTAACAGGTTTAGGGGCTTTTTTTAAATCATATATACCCGGTGAACCACCGGTAGGAATTAACTTCAACTAAATCTTGTCGAACCACCCGCAGGACTACAAGAAGACGAAGATTCCGATCCCTTGGATGAAGAGAAACGGGAGAACACTTTCTCGGGCTTTTTCCCTCCACAATAAGGACATTTCAAAGAGTTCCCTCCTTCATCTACTTTCTGAATCTTCTCAAAAAGCTTCCCACACTTACGACAACGATATTCATAAATCGGCATTTTCTCCTCCCTTTGTTAATGGCATAGTACATGGAGCATAGCGGATAATGAAGCACTAAATCCCAAGCACCAAATTATAAATAAATCCCAATCACCCAAATTCGAAACAAAATCTATTCGGTCATTTAATATTGGAACTTGGAGCTTATTTGAGATTTGAAATTTGTGATTTGGGATTTTAAACTCTATGCCCTCTGTTCTATGCACTTTGCGAAATAACTTCGTAGCCAGCGTCTTCGATGGCCTTTGCGATTCGGTTAGATGCTACTTCCTTCGTATTATCAAATCGAACCTCTCCTTTTGCAAGGTCAATCTGAACATTCTTAATCCCTTCCAGTTGACTCAGCGCCTTCGTGACAGACATCACGCAATGCTGACAACTCATCCCTTTGACTTTCAAAGTAATCGCCATTTTATCTTCCTCCTTCCTTTACGCCCAATCGATATATCGAGAGACAGCTTTTTGAAAATCTTTTAAGGCCTCCCCTCGCTTGACACCGGCCTTCTTTTGAGTCTTATCCAGGCATTCCTCCATATAGGTCTTCACAACAACTATGCCCACTTTTTTGATAGCAGCGGTGACTGCCGCTACCTGGGTCAGAATGTCCGCACAAGAAACCCCCTCTTCCACCATCCTCTGAAGCCCTCGGAGTTGCCCCTCAATTCTTCTCAATCTCAATAAGACGTCCCCCTTTTCTCGCCTCATACTATACCCCCCTATGGTATAGGCCATTTTAACCATCTAACCCCCTCTTGTCAAGAAAAAAATTGAGATTTCCGAAAAAGTCCAGAAATCTCTTTAATCATTTTTTTTGAAATCTGTGTAATCAAGAGAGCGTATAGTAGTTTCTCAAAGCTCTCTTCAATTTCCGTTGACAAGCGTCCATCATTCATTTAACCTGAACAATAGATATTGACTCTATAAGATCAGTCCTCAAGCTATGGCGCTTGAGGCATTAAAGGTACTAGAAAAATAAAATGTAATGGGGAAACAATGCAAATCAAGGCCAACGGCATCCAGATAAATTACGAACTTTCTGGCAAAAAGGGGGCTCCAGTAGTGGTTTTAAGCCACTCCGTGTCCTCTAGTCTCATTATGTGGAATCCTCAGATGAATGTCTTGAACACCCATTTCCAGGTACTCCGATACGACATCCGTGGCCACGGCACTAGCGACGCTCCATCAGGAGCATATACTTTGGAACTCTTGGGAAATGATACCATTAAATTATTGGATGCCCTGGGTATTGATCAAGTGCACTTTGTTGGACTCTCTATGGGTGGAATGATTGGTCAGTATCTCGCCTTAAATTACTCCCATCGCCTCAAGAGCCTTGCTTTATGTGATACGGCTTCCATCGTTCCTGCAGAGGCCCAACCAATATGGCAAGAGCGTATTGATAAAGCGCACGAGAAAGGGATGGCTGCCCTATTAGAGGAAACCATGGAGCGCTGGTTTACTCCGCCTTTTCTTACACAAAACTCCAAGATACTGGCACTCATTCGAAAGCAGTTTCTGGCCACACCGGTGTCTGGTTATATCGGCTGCGCTGAAGCGATTCGGAAGCTCGATTATTTGGACCGACTCTCCGAGATCAAAATACCAACTCTGATCATGGTTGGGGAAGACGATCCTGGAACACCAGTCTCTGCCTCAAAGACCATGCACGAGCGTATTACAAATTCAAAGCTAGTGGTACTCCCGTCTGCCCGCCACCTTTCCAATGTGGAGCAGACCAGGGCTTTTAATTCTGCTCTATTAAATTTCTTGAAGAATCTTTGACCCATTCGACGGCGCTAAGCGCCGCTCAGGGTAAACTTGCTGAATATTAATCTTTGAACCGTGTAATGGATATGTCGATCTATTTCAAGAGGAGATGACTTTTAAAGCCTTCTCCAGGTGTTGGTTGGATTGAGAAAGTTTTCCTACGGCTTCTTCAATCTCGGCCTTTACCAGATCTAATCCTAACTCGCCAGCTGTCTGAGCCCATTTTTTGTACTCACCTATATGGCCCTCGTTATGTTCGATCCAGTGTTCAATAACGACGGATAACTTTTTCTTCTGGTCCATTCTTTCCTCCTCTTCCTATCAAACTTTTTCCCAGCGCACAGCCACAAAGGCGCCTGTATCCAAATTCTTCCTCTGTCCCTCACGCTCAATCTCAACAGCCCTCTCCGGTTCATCTTCTTTTTGAAAATGTATCGCTGTTTTAACCACACCTTCTATAGAAGCAAGTGAGCGTAGTTCATCAGGAGATCTGAAAATTGCCTTTTCAAATATGGTGTGCCTCTCCTTTGCCTCAGCCTTTCTGCGCGAAGCCCAAGAGCTCAGGCTGTTAAGGGTCGCCACAACAATGCACCCTCCCCTTTTGGTGACACGGAATAGTTCTTCTACCGCACCTTTTGCATCCTTAATGAATTCAAGGGCAGTCACTGAAACGACTTTGTCAAAAGAATTTTCTGAAAAGGGCAAATTCAACATATCTGCCAAAACCATTCGGAAGGGATATCCCTTGAGCTTCTTTCCTGCTTGAATAAGCATGGGGAAGGCAATATCTAATCCGACGACTCGTGAACCCATTGAGAGAATATCGAGTGTGAATACTCCCGTTCCACAGCCAGCATCCAGTATGATCTCGCCTTGTTTGGGTTTCAACAGATCCAGGATCAACTGAGCCTCATACTTCTTTACAAGGGAGCCAATAGGTGTTGTAAACCACCTGTCGTAAGCCTCAGGCCATTCATCGAAAAGCTGAACTCTCTCCCTATTCATAATAGGAAGCTTATCACCTGTTTCAGCAGGGGTCAAATGATGTCATCTTAAGGAAAAGCAACAAAGCTGAAGGTCAATAGAGGCGGGTCATCAGGTTGTGCTGGAAGAGGATAAAAATAAAAGATCCCTTCATCTCTTTTTCTTCTTGGGTGGATCTATTTTCTTTTGAATAATCAACTCCAATCTTTCGGCCCTCCGGTATAATTGTTTTGTCGGAGTGTCCTTTCCCATGATCGATTGAAGGATGACTTCTAAGACCCGGGAGGGTGAAAACCCCTTCACCTTCTTCGTAAATTGACCCCAGACGGCTCGGTCGATGTAAATATCTACTCTTCTTTTGTTTGCCATAGTTGCCTTTTCCCTCATTTCTTTGGATATTCAAAATACCCAGAGAACCGATTCTACACGCAAGATTTATTTTGTCAAGAAAATTTCTATACGGGAATTATACACAGAACTAAAATATTTTCTTGACAAGTCCTTTTTATTTTGGTATCTGTCCTTCTAGAAACCTTCCTATCGAATGAATAGCACTCTGTAAAAGATAAAATTCTCATTATGCCATCTTTCTATGATCGATTGAAAGCAACGTGTACTAAAACGAATTAGAAATGGGTGGGACGAGTAGTTTTAGTCCGAATACATCTGAACTATCATAAAATACGAATAATCAGATTATTAAAAAGTGACTCTGACTGATTCAAGAAGAGGGGCATTGCCTTGAGCATAGAGGATAAAACCGTTTTAAGATGAACTTTTTATCTATTTAGGCAAACTTCGCGGATTAACGACTCAGTGTGGGTTGCGATTAAACACTTATAAGGAGGGGACAAAAATGAGAAGAAAAATAAGAATTATAGAGTTGAGTGTATTTTGCTTTTTACTGATGTCATCAATAGTATCCCTCACATTTTTGGATACGGAGGCAAGTTCACCACCCAAGACCATTAAGATCGGGGGGGCGGTTTCTTTTACAGGAAGGTTCGCAAGCGGTGGACTTGAATCAAAATTTGGTTATGAGCAAGCGGTAGCAGATATCAATAAAGAGGGTGGTGTCTTTGTTAAAGAGTTTAATAAACAGATCCCCTTGGAGCTAATCATCGAAGACGACGAATCAGATTCTACAAAGTGTGTTGCCCGATTGGAGAAGATGCATAGCATAGATAAAGTGGTTGCTTATCTCGGACCATATGGGAGCACCCTCTGTGCGGCAGCAGCCGGTATTGCTGAAAAGAATAGAGTGCCAATCCTAGCCGTATCTTTTTCTCTATTAGCGCCTCATCAGCAGGGATACAAATATCTCTTCTCCCCGTTTGCTAAAACAGATACTGGCCTTGAAGCAATCTTCGCTACAGTCGACACTATCCCCAAAGCTCAGAGGCCGAGTACAGTAGCTATCTTTGCGGAGAAGACAGATTGGGGTGAGGAATTGATACGTCTAACCCCTGATATAGCAAAGAAGCGAGGTTATACAGTCGTAGCAGATAAGAGCTATGCAGAGGGGACCAAGGACTACTCATCTCTCATCATCGCAGCGAAGTCCGCCAATGCTGAAATCGTTATTGGTGTGCCTACGCCGCCTGATGGAATTGCCCTCATGAGGCAAATAAAAGAGCTCGATTACAACCCTAAGGTTGTGATTTTTTGGCGTGCAGCCGGTACTCCCCTGTGGCCAGCGAACCTGAAACAAGATGGTGATTATGTGGGTTATTGCAGTAATTGGGACCACAATTTCAAATATCCTAGGTGTGCTGAACTGGTGACAGCATACAAGGTAAAGCATAATAAACTGCCAGCTGTTACCGTAGGGGTTACTTACTCTTGTGTTCAAATATTAGCTGACGCCATAAAAAGAGCTGGTACATTGGATAAAAATAAAATCAGGGATGCCGTAGCCGCCACTGACATGACCACTGTCCAAGGTCCAGTAAAGTTCAGGACTGACGGCGTTGGAATCACTCCGGTGGCCATCATGCAATGGCAAAAAGGAGTATCGCAAGTGATCTATCATGAGAAGTTTACCACGTCTCCCCTCCTTTTGATGCCGAAGTGGAGCGAGAGAAAATAGCATTACAGAACATCCACAAAGGAACAGAATAAGATGGCTTTTCTCAAAGTGGAAAACCTCTCCAAATCGTTTGGTGGGTTGCAAGTCCTAAGCAATGTAAACTTCGAGGTTCATCAGGGAGAAATTTTAGGACTCATCGGCCCCAATGGTTCTGGGAAAACGACGCTCTTTAACCTGATTACGGGATTCCTGAAACCGAATACAGGCAAAATTATCTTTGAGGGAAAAGATATCACGAGCGCTCAGAATCATCATGTATGCCAGGTTGGGATAGCTCGGACTTTTCAACTGGTGAAACCCTTTGCCCACATGACAGCGCTGCAGAACGTTATGGTGGGCAGAATGTACGGAAGAAAGCCAGCCCGAAGTTTAAAAGAGGCCCATGCTGAATCAGAGGAGATTCTGGGATCTATAGATCTTGGTGTGAAAAAGTCCAACGTCGCTCACAGTCTCACGCTATCCGACCGTAAAAGGCTAGAGCTGGCCAAGGCCCTTGCAACAAGGCCAAAGTTGCTGTTAATCGATGAGATGATGGCTGGATTGAATTTGACCGAGACTGAAGATGCCATTAGGATAATAAAGAAGATCAGAGATTCAGGGATAACCTTGATGGTGGTGGAACATATCATGAGGGCGGTATTAGGAATTTCGGACAGGATAATGGTGCTTAATGCAGGGGAAAAGATAGCCGAAGGGGCACCTCAAGAGATAATGAGAGACAAGGGAGTCATTGAGGCATATTTAGGGAAAGAGTCGTATGCTTGAGATTGATCAGATAGACGTTTTTTATGGAGATCTTCAAGCCCTTTGGAATGTTTCACTGACCGTACATGACGGAGAAATTGCAGCATTAGTGGGTTCTAACGGTGCAGGAAAAAGTACCCTGCTCAAGACGATATGCGGATTGCTGAGGTTTACCCATGGGAGTATACGTTTCAACGGTTTGCAGTTAGATAAGACGCCGGCCCATCAGATCGTCCAACTGGGTATCTGCGTGGTTCATGAGGGAAGGCGATTATTCCCTGAAATGAGTGTCTTGGAAAATCTGGAGATGGGTGCCTTCAATGCAAAAGCCAGAAAAAAGAAAAGTGAAATGACCGCATGGGTTTATGAAATCTTCCCAAGACTTAAGGACAGGAGGAATCAGACGGCTGGTACTCTAAGCGGGGGGGAGCAGCAAATGCTGGCAATCGGTAGAGCCTTAATGTCCCAGCCGAAGCTCCTACTCATGGATGAGGTTTCCTTGGGCTTAGCACCCATTCTGGTACGTCATATCTATGATGTTGTCAAGGAGATAAATCGATCAAAGCAAATAACGATATTTCTTGTGGAACAGAATGTTCGATTAGCTTTAGAGGTTGCAGACAGCGGATATATTATTGAGACCGGTTATATCGTCGGGCATGATAAAGCAAATTTGCTGTTATGCAGTGACCACGTCAAGGAGTCTTATCTGGGCTTCGGGCAAATAAAAAGGTACACATAAGAGAAATGTCCTTAATAGAATCGATTGGTCAAAGCCTTATCTACGGTATTCTCATCGGTGCGTTATATGGATTAGCGGCCTCAGGACTTTCTTTAGTCTTTGGCGTGATGAGATATCTCAATATTGCCCATGGCTCTTTGCTCATGATTGGTACTTATTTAGCTTTTTCTCTGTTTTCTCTCTATCGCATAGATCCCTTTCTCTCCATCCCCATTGTGATGCTTGTTCTTTTCTTAATCGGCATGTTTCTGTACAAACTGATGTTTTCCAGCCTGGCCAAGTATCCTGTGGGGATAAGGATTGACAACTCTTTACTTATTAGTTTTGGTTTAATGCTCGTTTTAGAAAGCCTCGCTACCATAATCTGGAGCCCAGATGAAAGGAACATTACCACCCCTTACTCCGGTATGACTTTTAGTTTTTTGGGATTACGGATTCCTTATGTTGGACTATTCGGAGTAGTCCTGACGACGGTACTCATATTTGCCTTACATCTCTTTTTAAACAAAACTTACTTTGGCAAATCCATAAGGGCCGCTTCGCAGGACTGGGAGTCGGCCCTGACAGTAGGAATTAATATTGAACAGACTTATTTTTTCTCTTTTGCTATCGGCATTGCTTTAGCGGGTGCGGCTGGAAGCATTCTTTCCTTTAGCTATGCTTTTAGCCCAGCGATTTCAGAGGGATGGTCTATCAAGGCGCTGATCGTCATCACCTTAGCTGGCCTGGGACGGATTGGTGGCGTATTTGCAGCCGGTTTGGTTCTGGGGGTTATTGAGGCAGTTAGTGTCTATTTTATAGGTGCTTCCTATCAACAGGTTGTTGGTCTTGTCTTGTTCATATTGCTTCTGATGTTCAGACCGCATGGATTATTTACGAGGAAAGGAGGAGGCGCAAGTAGCTCGGCTGAGAATCTTCCTTCCTCCAGCTATGCTTTTAGCCAGAAAATCTCCATTTCAGAAGGATGGTCTTTCAATGCCCTCAAAGAGGCAATCACTGATAAAAGGTTCTTCATCATTGGAATTTTGATCGCGGCATGTTGTTTGCTGCCTTTAGTCATTAAGTCAGACTACCTTATAAACTTTTTTATTTTACTCTTCCTTTATATCTCCATCACTCAGAGTTGGAACATTTTGGGCGGTTATACAGGTCAGATTAGTATTGGGCAATCTGCATTTTTTGGTATAGGAGCTTTATCGACTCGCTTACTCTGGATGTCCGGAGTGCCCATTTTTTTGGCTCTGTTGGCTGGAGGTGTTTCTGCTGCAGTTTTGGCGGTTATGATCGGCCTTCCCAGTCTCAGACTAAGAGGTGTCTACTTTGCCATCGGCACCCTGGGATTGGCTATTATTACGGGAGTGATTGTTCACAATGTCTTTCCAGGGGTAAGCTTCCTTCCGGCTAAATATCTTGCCTCTTTTACACTCACACCCCGTTATTATGTCGCACTTGTACTGATGTTGGTCACGATAGGGGCAGCTTACCTTTTAGTGAACTCAAGGCTTGGTCTTGGAATGATAGCTGTCAAGGAAGATGAAGCAGCAGCTGCTGCTACAGGGATTAATACATTTAAATGCAAAGTCCTTGCCCTCGCTGTCAGTACTTTCCTTGCTGGCTTGGCCGGAGGCGTCTACGCTTTTTATTCGGCTGTCTATTACTACTTTGTCCCCTTCGAGTTGATCTGGAGTTTTGAACCAGTCCTGATCGTAATCATTGGAGGGGCAGGAACTATTATTGGGCCTATTTTGGGGGCAGTCGGTTATGTCGCCCTCAAGGAATTGTTTACGGTCACAATTGGTCAGTTTAGTGTACCTATATTTGCTATTCTTTTTATTATAACCGTTTTATCTTTGCCCGGTGGGTTAGTTGGGGCTACTGGAAAAATCTGCAACTGGGTTGGATCCTATAAAATTAAAAAAGGGGGAATGCAGAATGTTACCTGAATATGCATGTTGTCCACCTCGGTTTGATTATATGACATTGGAAGAAAGGAGAAAACTGCAAGGTGAGAGGCTTAAAGCCCAGGTCCGTCATGTTTATGAGAGCGCACCCTTTTGGCGGAAGAAACTTAACGATGCTGGCATAACTCCTGAGGATATAAAGGGATTAGACGATCTGAGGAAAATCCCTTTTACAATAAAGCAAGAGTTGCAGGATGATCAGGAGAAAAATCCTCCTTACGGTAGTTACTTAGCGGTGCATCCCTCTAATTTATATCAATTCTTTGCAACATCTGGCACGACAGGTAAACCACTCAACAGGACTATGAGTCGAAGGGATTGGGATCTTTACACTGGAAGGCTTGCAGTCTATACACCTTTTAACCCCGGTGAGATTGTGGTCGTTTTGGGCCCTACAGATGGATTGATGGGCCCTTCTGCTGGAGCAGCCGCCCGGATGTTAATGGGGGCGATGGTTGTTAGACTGGGTAGATATAGTACTCCAGAAAAGATAAGCCTGATTCATCAATTGAAACCAACTCTCGTTAGTTCGACAGGCTCATTTCTATTGTATCTTGCTGACAAGGCAAATGAGATGGGGATGAGTTTTTCGGAAATGGGATCTGTGAGGATTGTAGAATCTGTTGGTGAGCCAGCCGCTACGATACCAGCGACGAGGGAAAGGATAATAAGTGCTTGGGGTGCGAAGGAAGTTTTTGACCGATATGGTTCAACGGAAATGTGTGTTCTTGGGAGGAGTTGCCAGGGTAGTACTCAGCTTCATGCATGGGATGACTATGTCATTGTGGAAGTGGTAGAGATCGGTGGAAATCGAGTATTAGACCCGGGCGAAAGAGGTGAGCTGGTCTACACCAATATTTTTGGCGATTCACAGCCTCTGCTTAGATATCGATCTAATGATGTTGGCCGATTGTCTGAATTTGGTTCTTGCCCTGGATGTGGCGCCACCTGTACACGAATTGTTAACGGAGTGGAAGGCCGCGCAGACGACATGATCTGGTATAAAGGAATCAATATTTTCCCCTCAGCGATTGAGAATGTGGTGAGAAGCTTTAATGAATTGGGGAACGAGTATGAAATTATTTTAGATGAGGAGGGGTTTACGCAGACCTTAACGATTCGTTGTGAAGCGAAATTGGAAGTTCCAAAGGACAAGTATGGTGAGCTGAGTAAACGGGTTGCCTCAAAAGTTCAGGATGCTATTGAGGGAGTGCATCCCAAGATAGAAGTCCTTCCTGAAGGAACTCTTCCAAAAACAGAGGGAAAGGCAAAAAGAATAAGGGATAATAGAAAGAAGACTCGGGGAGTAGCATAGTTTCGATTCCTTTTCATTGGGATCGTTGAACTGCCCATCTTTCTGACTGAGCTGAGCAAAAGGCTCAAATTCAGCTAACCGAGGTTTTCTTTAGAGAGTATGGAATTGATCCGAGGCTCTTGCTGGGAAGGGATGGTTGAAGAGGGGTTTGCCAACGATGGATAAGTTGAAAAAACTTCAATCTGACCGACTCATATTTGTGCATTACCGTTATTAACAAAATTGACCTCCTCAGGTGTCAAGAAAAATACTGGAAAGAGTGGTTAGCAATCATCTGGCAATTGTAGGAACGATGATGGACGTCACCCAACGTAAGAATATCAAGGAGACTTTGCAGGCCAGTGAGAAGGAGTACCGAACCCTGTTCGAGGAATCGAGAGATGCAATCTGTATTACTAATCGAGACGGCAGACTTATTGACGTTAATCAATCTTTTTTATCTCTTTTCGGCTATACGAGAGAATGGGTAAAGGATCTGAACTTCCGGGAGTTGTACGTGGACCCTGATGAAGGATCCAGGTTTCAGCAGAAGATAGAGCAAATGGGATCTCTGAGAGACTATGAGGTGAAGCTCCTTAAGAAAGATAGGGCAAAAATGGACTGCCTCATCACTGCAACGGTGCGAAGAGATAGCCACGGGAGCATTCTGGGCTATCAGGGTATTATCCGCGATATCACCGACCTCAAGCGGGTGCAGGACACTCTTCGGGAGTCGGAAGAGCGGTTCAGAAGGCTCTTGGAGAACGCCAATGACGCAATCTACACACATGACTTAGTAGGCAACTTAACGTGGGTAAATCAGGAGGCAACGCGAATCTACGGTTATAGTACCGAAGAATTGCTCAAGCTTAATATTACACAGATTGTTGACCCCGAGTACTTGCCATTGGCGAGCCGTAAGATCCGGGAGAATCTGAACGGCTCCTCACAGTCCGAACCGTATGAGCTCCTGACTTACAGTAAAGAGGGTAAACCCATCTGGGTGGAGGTCAGTACTCGCCTTCTTGAAAGGGAGCCTCACCGCGTGGAAGTACTCAATATTGCGCGTGACATCACCGAGCGCAAGCGAGTGGAGAAAAGACTTCTTACCCATCAAGAGCAGCTTCGGTCCCTCGCCTCAGAGTTGTCATTAACGGAAGAGCGGGAAAGGCGGCGCATCGCAGTGGAGCTGCATGACCGTGTTGGGCAGCTGATTGCCATGGCCAAGATCAAGTTAGGAATGCTACGCGAATCGAAGCCTTTCACTAATCTTTCTGGTCCCTTAGACGAAATCCGCGCGCTTATCGACCAAGCCATACAGAATGCACGGTCGCTGACATTCGAGCTCAGTCCACCGATCCTCCACGAACTAGGTTTTGAGGCGTCGGTGCATTGGCTATCTGAACAAATGGAAGAAAAGCATGGCATTCCGGCACACTTGGAAGACGATTTGGAACCCAAGCCGCTGGATGATGATATTCGGGTTGTTCTCTTCACAGCCGTGCGTGAGCTATTGGCGAATGTTGCCAAGCATGCACAGGCACACAAAGTAAGTGTATCCCTCCGGAGGGATGGTGATAAAATACGTATCAATGTTGAAGATGATGGGATTGGATTCGACACCTCGCAAACCGACCCTCATATGCCTAGAATCAGCGGGTTTGGCTTGTTTAGCATCCGCGAGCGATTGAGCCATTTCGGCGGGCACCTTGAGATCAACTCCAGTCAAGATAACGGGACCCAGGTTAAATTAGTGGCGCCGCTGAAGTGCAAAATATGACCACAGTGGAGAACAAGAAGTGAAATTAAGAATTCTACTGGCTGACGACCACAAGATCGTACGTGAGGGGCTCCGCACATTGATTGAGAAGCAGCCGGGTACAGAAGTAGTTGGCGAGGCAGATAGTGGACGAATGGCGTTAAAGCTGACCCGGGAACTGAAGCCCGATGTGGTCATCATGGATATCACCATGCCTGATTTAAACGGTATCGAAGCCACTCGACAGATTCATTCCGAAATCCCTGGCGTCAAGGTTATCGCGTTATCAATGCATTCCGACAAACGGTTAGTTGCTGGAATACTTATGGCAGGTGCCTCAGGCTATCTGCTCAAGGAGGATTGCGACTCTGGCGAACTTGCTCGGGCAATCCAAGCCGTGGCCACTAACCAGACCTACCTGAGCCCTAAGATAGGTGAGGTAATGATCAAAGACTACGTGCGTCATTTGTCAACCAATGCTTCCTCTCCTTTCTCCATCCTGACGCCCAGGGAGCGCGAAGTGCTTCAACTTCTGGCTGAAGGCAAAAACACAAAGGAAATTGCCTCCTCCCTTCATGTGAGTGTGAAGACTGTTGAGACGCACCGCAATAAGATCATGGAGAAGTTGGATATTCGCAGCATAGCTGAACTCACCAAATATGCCATCCGAGAAAGACTGACTCCCCTCTAAACCTGTAATAGCCCTTAGGCTGAAGGATCCCGCCTCCATAAAGGTCTCATTTCATCCTTTTCCTGATGGTAAGCTAAGGTATTTCGAAACCAATAATCACGAGTTTCCCTATTGCATTGAGGCTCACTTAATGATATTGAAGGCCAAAATATCAGCGGGTGGGGAAGCAAGTCAGAGTGTTCTTTCCCCGACGATAGGGAAGTCCACGGCTATTATCCTAGCCAGCGGGCATGCCTATGCTCAAACAATTAAGCTATACCACAGGAGGAAGTTATGGCGAATATCATTGTGGGCATTGATACTGGAGGGACTTTTACGGACGGTTTTTTGAGTGATGGAACACGAATTGAGAGAATTAAGGTTGATACCACGCCCCATGACCTGACGGTTTGTTTTATGAATTGCCTTGAAGAGGGTGCAAGGGCCTTCGGTTTTAAAGACTTGCGGAGTTTTTTAAAAGAGGTCCAAGTGCTTCGCTTTTCGTCCACAACGAGTACCAATATCCTTGCACAGAGAATTGGAGACAAAGTAGGCGTGTTGGTGACGAAAGGATTTGAAGATGGCCTGTATAAGAAGGAGGGGGGGACTCGCCTCCCCGAGTTTTTGCTCATTCCTGACTTGATTGAAACCATTCAAGAAGAAGTCACACCGGCTGGAGAAGTAACGAAGACTCCAAACGATGCCGACATAATGGAAAAGTTGAAACGACTTTTGGATTATGGTGCTCGGATTATAGTAATATCCCTTCATAATGCGCATCTAAACCACCAAAACGAAATGAGGGTCAAAGAAATCATAGGTACTTATTATCCAAAACATTATCTTGGGTCGCTCCCTGTTATCCCTGCGAGTAAATTTTGCAATCATCCGGACGAAGCGGGCAGGACGAATTTGGCTGTATTGGATGCCTATGTGCATAGAAAAGTATCGGGAACCCTATATCACGCCGAGGACCTTTTGCGAGAGTCCGGCTATCGAAGACCTCTTTTGGCAGTCAACAGTAGTGGGGGCTGTTCGGGAGTCGCCAAGACGAAGGCAGCGGACATCATAGGATCGAGTCCTACAGCGGGTTATATGGGCGCAGTATATTGGGCAAAGAAGTATGCCCTTCCTAATGTGATTACTATTGATATAGGAGGGACCAGCATTGATATAGGTTTAATTGTGGGTGGAGAGACTTTATATAGCGAGGAGAGGAATCTTTTTGACACTCCCGTTGCTACCCCTGTGTGGGAGGTCTCCTCCATTGGACTCGGTGGAGGGTCTATAGCCAAAGTGAACCTGAAGACGAAAAGTGTGGAAGTCGGACCGGAAAGTGCCGGTGCTCTGCCTGGCCCTGCATGCTATGACCTGGGGGGGGAGAATCCCACTGTTACCGATGCCGATGTAGTACTAAAGCGCATCGACCCGGAATATTTTCTTGGGGGGAAGAGAAAATTGAATGCTGACAGAGCTCGCGAAGCAATCCTTACCATGGTCGCTAACCCCCTTGGTCTTGACGTGGAAGGAGCGGCGATGGCGATTCTCAATAAGGCAGATGAATTAATGGCTGCCGAAATTAAGAACATGTTAGACAAGATAGGCAAATCCCCTATCGATTTCGTTCTATTCGCTTTTGGAGGGGCTGGGGCAACTCACTGTTGCGATATAGGGGAAAGACTGGGAGTTCCCAGGATTTATACCTTTCCTTTCTCTTCGACATTTGGTGCTTTTGGAACTTCAATGATGGACCTAATGCATATCTATATGTGCTACAAGAGTCTCCCTCTTGCCATGGGGGGCAATGCCGTTCTCGACATCGAAGCCTTTAATGATGTGGCAAAGAAGGAGCAAGAAAACGCATTAAGAGACATGGTAGGGGAGGGTTTCAAGGGAGAAGACATAAAGTGGAAATTAGAACTTGAAATTAAAGGGGAATTAGATCGGCGTAGTATACTGATAACTTCCCCCAAAGTATTGCTAAACAACCCGGCAGATACCCAGGCTATCTTAGAAAATTACGAACAGGAGAGATCAAAATTAAGACACGGGAAGGCGAGCCGAAATATCCAGATAGAGGTTTTTTACCTCACGAGTTATTGTCCACTTTTCAAATATGAATTTCAGAGACAGATTATTGGTGATGCTGACCCAAGTCATGCACTTAAGACAGAGAGGGCAGTTCTGGGGACAAGTTGGTCACCTGCGACAAAAGTCTATACCAAAGAACTTCTAAAATGTGGAAATGTGGTATTTGGGCCAGCTATTCTGGAAAGTAGCGATACGACGTACGTTATCCCTAAAGGCTGGCAGTTCAGCGTGGATGAATACTTAAACGGCGTGATAGGAAGATTGAAATGACCGTGTTGCCGAGAAATGGAGGGGGTGAACTATGGGGCTTAAAGTTAAAATAACTGAATGTTTGGACATCGATGTTGATGAAGAGATGTGGCATTGTAACAGGTGCGGATATTCACTCATTTCGGCGAGAGAAAACTATAAGAAAGGTTGCTTAGTATATGACCAGGATCCTTGGGAGATTTGGCCATCTGTTACCGGAGAGAAGTTGGATTATAGGCCCGACCCCAATTGGTGCCGGATTGTAAATTATTTCTGCCCGGGTTGTGGAACCCTGATAGAATTGGACGTGCTGCCACCCGGTCATCCTATCATTCACGACATAGAGTTGGATATAGACAAGTTGAAAGCAAAATACAGCAAAACGTGAGTTCAAACATGGCAGGCCTTTTAGGCAGGTATCATGTGGCAAAGCGTTAAGTCAAGGGAGAGCGAAAATGAATAATATTGGTATTGATATTGGAGGAACATTCACCGACTGTTACGTAAGATACAAAGACTCAAATGTAACAACAAAGACACCTACTACAACTTATGATCTATCCATAGGGCTGGTACGAAGTATCGAGGATGCAGCTAAAGTGATTGGCATTTCAGTAGAAGAACTCCTAAAGGAAACTGAGTTTATCTTTTACTCCACTACTGTGGCAATGAATACCTTGATACAGCGGAAAGGTCCTAGACTTTGTTTGATCACTACGCGGGGGTTTGAGGATACCATCTTGCGAGGAAGGGGAACCCAGTGGCAGGATGGGTTAACCATTAAAGAAAAGAAGTGTATCCCCGTGATGTCCAAGCCCGAGCCGCTTATACCAAGAGAACTAATAGTAGGGGTAAGGGAAAGGGTAGACCAGATGGGTAAGGTGGTTTTGCCCTTGGACGAAACAGAGTTTCGGGAGCAACTTCGATATTTGGTTGATAAGGGTGTCAGAGGGTTTGCAGTCTGTCTGCTATTCGCCCATTTGAATGATCTTCATGAGAGACGCCTACGAGAGATCATCGAGGAGGAATACCCGGACTACTGCCTGGGCGGCATGCCGGTAGTCCTTTCTTCCGAGGTTCTGCCAAAGCAGGGTGAATATGGCCGCACGATGTCTACCATACTAAACGCTTATCTTCAACAAGCAATGTCGGAACAGTTGTCCCATGTCACGGATCAATTGAGAAGCCGTGGGTATGAGAAGTCCTTGAAAATTATTCATAATACTGGAGGTGTGGGAGAATTATTTACCACCATGGCCATACAGACCTACAATGGAGGTCCTGTAGCAGGGCTGATTGGGGGTGCCTATATCTCGTCCAAACTCTATGGCGCCAAGAACTCGTTAGTTACTGATATGGGGGGTACGAGTTTTGACATGGGCGTGATCGTTGAGGGGAACCCGCGTTTTTATACCTTTTGGCCTGTAATGGATAAATGGTTAACGGGTATAACCACCTTAGAAAGTCGTTCAATAGGTGCGGGTGGTGGATCTATCGCTTGGGTCAATGAGATATTCCGGCGCTTGGAGGTGGGTCCGCAAAGCGCGGGGGCGATGCCCGGACCTGCCTGTTATGATCAAGGGGGAGAAGAGCCAACTGTTACGGATGCCGACGTCGTATTGGGTTACATCAACCCCGACTTCTTTCATGGCGGCAAGCTCAAACTGAATAAGGCGAAGGCGTCTAAATCAATCAAGAAGATCGCACAGTATTTTCAATTAGACATAGAGGAAACAGCTCTCATGATAAAGAAGATTATTGATGCCAATATGGGGAACAACCTTTACAAAGAGACTGTCCTCCGGGGATTTGATCCGAGAGAGTTCTTGCTCTTTGCTTTTGGGGGTGCAGGTCCGACACACTGCTGTGGCTATAATCAGGCTATCGGCGTAGAGAAAATCATCGTTTTCCCTTACTCGCCCGTTTTTTGCGCTTTTGGATCTACCGTGATGGATATGCGACGTATCTATGAACAAGCGAAGTACATGATACTTTCGCAGCCGTTGACTACGAGGCTCGTCGCTGAGCCGGAGGAATTCAACAGTGTAGTCCGGGGAATCCAGAACAAAGCGATGAGGGACCTTGTCGCGGATCGAGTAAATCCGATGGATGCGATATACAGCTTAGAGCTGGACATGAAATTCGGTGGACACATCCATACCTTAAGATGCCACTCTCCTCGGGTATTTCTCAGGGATGAGGGAGATGTGAAAATGCTTTATGAAGCCTTCATGAAAGAATATAGTGAAGTTTTTAGCCCTATGGCACTTCTTCCCAGATCAGGTGTCGTGATCACGAACTTCACTTTACATTGTGTCGTTCCTCAGGTGAAGCCGGAATTCGCTAAATTCAGAAAGGTCGGGTCAAGCTCGAAGAAGGCGTTTGTCACCAAAAGACCTGTCTGGTGGGAGTATTCGGGTACCTTCAAGGATACTGCTACTTATAATATGGACCGTCTTGAATGTGGCAATATTGTGGAGGGGCCTGCCATAGTAGAGGCTCCCGACACAACAGTCGTCATATATCCGGGATACCGTTATAAGATAGATGAATATTTGAATGGCATCATCGAAAGAACGTAAGAATTTAGGAGGTGCTAAGATGGAGTTAGGTTGGGGATTTGTAGATGAGGTTCCAGGGTTGTTAAAACCTGAGCCTGCAACAGAAAGAGAGTTGGAAGCGATGGACAAAATTTCGCATACTGACTATGCCATTTATACGGAAAAGCTTGGGCTAATTTGTGAAGAAGCTAAGGAAATCTTTGTCCGCTCAGGCCGGGCGGCAATGCTTCTTGCTGGTGACCTTATCGTAGGAGTGTATACTGCCGGGGGTGATTTGGTAACTGGTATGGCAGGTGCTTATATTCATGCAGTAACATCTACACCGGCTATAAAGTACATTTTGAGACGCTGGAAGGATGACCCTACCGTTGGCTTGAAGGAAGGGGATATCTGGATTAACAGCGATCCTCTTTATGGTGGACTTCATCCCCCGGACATGGCCATGGTGTTCCCTTTTTACGCTAATGGGGAGTTGATAGCCTGGATTGGTGCCGCGGTACACGAAGGTGATACAGGTGCAATAGGTCCTGCTATTTCGCCTTTGTCAAAGAGCCGCTTTGAGCAAGGAATTACGATACCACCTCTGAAGATAGGGGAGAACTATCACCTACGTCAGGATATACTTCACTTGATATCAAACCATACTCGCACCCCTGAGAGCTTGGAAGTGGATATCAGGGCGAGGGCTGCCGCTTGTGACCGTGTCCGTATCAGGTTCAATAGTATAGTAGAGGAAAAGGGAGCCGACTTCCTCGTTGGGCTTCTGCACCTTATGGTGAAAGAGACTGAGCGTGGAGCTAAAGCGAGGATCAAAGAGTGGAACGATGGTAAATACAGGGGTGCGATCTTTTTTGATTCGGTCGGTCTTGAAGAAGGTCTCGTGAAGGTGAGTTTAACCGTGGAAAAGAAAGGCGACCACCTTACGTTTGACTTTACTGAAACCTCGCCTGAGAACTATAGTAGCTGGAATTCCTTCTCCCATATGGGGATAGCCCATGCTGTAAATGTGCTTTACTGGGGGGTATTTAGTGAACTTCCCACTTCTACCGGCATTTTCGCTGCCATAGATTGGAAGTTTAAACCAGGCTCATTCTTACATGCTGGTAAGTGGGCCTCTACGATGCTTGCACCACCTGCTCTGGTGAGCGTGATGGTACTTGTAGAAATATGTTTTAGCAAGTTGATGTATGCTTATGAACCAGACCGCAAATTAGTTATTGCAGGCACAGGCTCACAGGGAAATATGAGTTTTTCCGCTATGAATCAGTGGGGCTTTCATGTGGCTGACCTGTCTACCATTTTTTTGAACGGTATGGGTGGTGGAGCAAGGTATGATAAAGATGGGGTGCATAGCTTCTTTTTTGCCCATTGCCCGTGGGGTAAAGCAATGGATGTGGAAGATACTGAGATCGAAATACCCTTTTTGCACTTGAACGCCTCGCATCTTCCTGATCAAGGGGGGTTTGGTCATTACCGTGGAGGCTCTGGGACGAGCCTTACCCTGATGACCCACCTGGTACCAGCAGGCGCCTTGATGAGTTGGGGTGCGGGGACAAGGGTACCACAGACTCTCGGCATTTTCGGTGGCTATCCGGCACCAGGTGCACCAACTATTCAAATCAGAAATACCACGATTCACGAAAGAATGAAACGCGGAGACATCGTTCTCCCTGCGACTGTCATGGAGCTTGCTGCCGAAAGGGCAATAGACGGGGATTATGTGATCGGCCCTGCAGTAGGAAAGGTCATGGGTTTATTTTCTAAGGGTGAGATATACGCACAAACTCGTGCAGGTGGCGGGGGCTACGGCGATGTTTTAGAGAGAGAACCGGACTTGGTGATAAAGGATTTGAGAGATAAGGCTGTGTCCCACTGGGTAGCACAAAACGTTTATAAGGTAGCCTATGACCTGGATTCCTTGGAGGTGGATTACAAAAAGACTGAAGAACTGCGCCAGAAGGAACGGGAGGATAGAAAGAAAAAAGGTAAGAGGTACGAGGAGTTCGAGAAGGAGTGGCAGGCAAAGAGGCCTCCTGAAGAAGCACTCGCATTCTATGGTTCCTGGCCCGACGGGGCTGCTGTGAAGCCGATTATGAGAATTTAGGCAGAATAGCTCTGATTTGCGTTCTATTCCTTATCAGCTTGACGATGCAGCTCACGCAAATGACTGGAGGGTCCCAAATGAGAGAAATGAGAAAAACAGAAAAATTAATTATAACAGTGGCTCAGACTGGGGCATTTCAGGGGAAAGAGGCTAATCCAAACTTGCCGTTACAACCCGAGGAAATTGCTCAGTCGACATATGAGTGTTGGAATGAAGGTGCAGGTATAGTTCATATTCATGCTAGAGAAAGAGAAACAAACAAACCAACAACTGACCCAGACATTTTGCGCGAAATTGACCAGCGAATAAAGGATAAGAATTGCGACATCATTATTCAGCACAGTACTGCTGGTGACTACATACCACGTTTGCCCACTGACAAGAGAATCAAAGCGATTGAAATGAATCCGGAGATGGCAAGTTTGAGCGTTACGTTCACTCGTATGAATTTTTGGGGAGGTGAGAATGTCCGCATCGTCACCCCTTCTGAAATTGAGCATGGTGCCAAGGCGATGCTCGATAGAGGCATAAAACCTGAGCTTGAAATCTACAACCCTATCAATATGCATGATGTCTATACCCTTATAGATAAAGGACTCCTAAAAAAACCTTATTGGATCGATTTTGTGTTTGGGATGCATCGAGTCAATCAGGGATTTATGCCCTATTCACCAAGGTATTTAATGTGGTTAATCGATTTGCTGCCCCCAGATTCCATGTTTAACGTGATGGCTGTAGCAGATTCAGAATTGCCTGCGACTACGCTGTCAATTCTCTTGGGGGGGCACCTACGGGTGGGTTTTGAGGACAACATCTACTATAAGAAAGGAATGCTAGCCGAGAGCAATGCCCAGTTGGTGGCGAGAGCAGTCCGTATGGGCAGAGAGTTCGGCTGTGAGATAGCTACGCCTGACGAGGCTCGAGAAATGCTTGGGATGCCTAAGCTCCAAAAGTAATATGTATGTACAAGAGGGACCATCAGTGGCAAGCTACCTGTAAAAAGGACGGGAGCTTTAAATAGAGGGACGGAGATAGACGCTTAATGGTAGGTCAAACGTCTAAGGAATTGTTTACGAACCTTTTCCAAATGAAGATTCTCCCTCGATTACCATTCATCCCATGGATAAGTAGCTTTGCCGCCAAATTAGAGCAAATTCCTGTTAGAAAAATGCTCTCTGATGCTACCCTCCTGTCAAGATCACTTCAAAATGCACAAAAATTATTTGGTTACGATGGAATAACTATGGTCTTCGATCCAACTCTTGAAGCGGAGGCATGCGGCTGTGAGATTAAATGGAGCGATACGGAGGAATTACCTGTAGTGATTTCTCATCCGTTTAGTGAAGGAGCTGAAATAGAAGATTTAGATATTTCGGAAATCGAAAAAAAAGGAAGGATCCCAGTAGCCTTAGAGACGGTTAAGAGAATCAGTATGTTAAAGGGAAAGGAAATTGCTTTAATAGGGGTAATCACTGGACCTGTGACTTTGGCAAGATTTCTGCGAGGAGATAACTTTATCCCTGAGTTGGAAAATCCTTCCGAGAAAACAATGGAATTTATAGAATTAGCACAAAAAGTTAACTTGAAACTGTGCGATGCTTACTGCAAACAGGGTGTAGACGCTGTTGTTATTGCGGAGAAGTCCTTAGGGGAACTACGCCCTGACTTAATTAATACGATGATAGCCCCAGTGCTTGAGACCATTTGGAGAGTTGCAAGGTACTATAATGCTTATACTATAATCTTGACACGAGATTGCAGTGAGAGACATATTGAACCTATTTTCCAACTACAAGCTGATGGTGTTGTAATAAGTGGCAATATTGATCAGGCAACTATAAGAGATGCCGCCATAAAATACAACCGTTGCTTCAGCATAAATATTCCTTGCTCAGCATTGTTAGGGACACAGGCTGAACTCAATGATTTGTTAAGACGTTGCCTAAGCACACAGGAAAGAAGAGGCTTTTTTCTATCCACTGAGTGGGAAGTACCATACGACACCCCATTGGCTAATATTTATGAAATCATGAAAAGCATCAAGGCAAAAAGTGGTTAGATTGTAGGCAGGCGACTTGTTACGCTCGAGTTCTTTTGAAATGGTACCTTGGTTACGCCCGATGCTCGCAGATGAAAGGGGGTGATGCCTAAAGGGCACAAAAGATTTCAGTTAAATCAGAACTCAAATCTGAATAAGGAGGTGTTCCAATGGCAAAAAAATGGATTCTTGTATTGAATAGCATATTACTTGTTTTAATATTGGTCGCACCCAACCGCTCAGCGGGGGCGACTAAAGCACCGGAGAGCATTAAAATAAGTGCTGTTCTCTCCCTCACCGGTGCATTTGCACCCCTCGGCACGCAGGCCAAAATGGCATACCAGATATATATTGACAAAGTGAACTCCGCTGGTGGTATCTATGTTAAAGAATTCAATAAGAAAATACCCGTTGAACTGAAGATACTTGACGATGAATCAGATGGGCTTAAAACAATATTACAGCTTGAAGTGGCCAATGAGTGGGGGGCAGTGGCCAATTTAGGGGGATTCGGTTGCACCTCTTTTGAAGTGGGCACCGTGGTCGCTCAAAAGAATAAGATGGTATGGATTGGCCCGGGCTGTTCTGGCTGGACACCCCATCAACGGGGTATTGATTACATGTTCTCGACTCTTCTCAAAACACCCTTCCTTTCCCCATTGGTTTTTGACATGGTCCTGAGCATGCCTGAACCAAGGCCAAAGAAAGTTGCGATCTTCGAGATCAATCAACTGGACTGCCAAGAGGCGACTGAATATTGGCGCAAGGGGGCCGAGAAGGGAGGCTTCGAGATTGCGTATCATTATAAGTATGCCCTCGGGACCAAGGACTTTAGTGCCATGATCACCGGCGCAAAAGCAGCTGGAGCCGAAATCCTCCTCGGCTATCCTACAATACCAGAGGGTCTGGCCATTATAAAACAGATGAAGGAACTTGATTATAATCCAAAGCTTGTCTACTGGGTCCGTGCACCCACGAGCCTATCGTTCGGCCTTGCATTAGGCCCCCTGAGTGACTATGTGTGCTCCGTTATCGATTGGAGTAATCAAATACGCATACCCGGGAATGATGAACTCAATGCTGAACACCAGAAAATATATGGTAAGCTGGGGGACCCTTTTGCGGGCTCGTCCTATGCTGCAGCCCAGGTTTTAGTTGGCGCAATTCAAAAAGCGGGGACTCTGAAACGAAAAGCCATCAGGGATGTAGTCGCTGCTACTGATATGGAGACCGTAGTTGGCCGTATTCGCTTTTCCCCTCAGGGAAACGTGATTGATCCTTTGGTCTTAGTCCTTCAGTGGATGGGCGGAAAACAAAACGTTGTCTATTACAACAAAACGGGCGAGAAATACAAACAGTATATTCCAAAGGTAGATCTGAAGTGGCAACCGGCATGGTCTGCGAGATAGTCAGAGCCCCATGTTGCGGTTGGTCATAACCTTCATGGCATAGGGGTAATGGCCAACCGCAACGTTTGGATAGAGGAGATCGAAGCATCTCTGAGGTGTTGGGCGGTATGCTCGAAGTCAGCAATATAGATGTTTACCATGGAGACCTTAAGGCGTTGTGGAATATCTCTCTCAATCTCAATGAGGGGGAGATAGTAGCCCTCATTGGTTCTAATGGGGCTGGAAAGAGTACTCTACTGGAAACGATAGCAGGTCTTTTGATTCCCGCTACGGGACGTGTTCTTTTTAATGGTGTGCGATTGGATAAGGAACCCTCTCAAAGAGTAGTGCAGTTGGGTGTCAGTTTGGTTCCTGAAGATAGGGGAATATTTCCTTATATGAGTGTCTTGGAAAATTTAGAGTTAGGTGCATTTAACAAAAGGGGCAGAAGGTTAAAAGATGAGACTCTAAAATTCGTCTATGGATTGTTCCCCATTCTGAAAGATCGGGGTTCTCAGCCAGCAGGAACCCTGAGTGGTGGAGAACAACAGATGCTCGCCATAGGCAAAGGGCTATTGTCCAAACCTAAATTGCTAATGCTCGATGAGCCATCCATGGGATTGGCGCCATTAGTCACCAGAAACATTTTCGAAGCGATTTACCAAATAAACAGAATTGGAGTAAGCATTCTTCTCGTAGAACAAAATGTCCGTATCACTTTAAGTATCGCCAGCAGGGCATATATCATTGAGAATGGACGTATTGTACACCATGGGGATTCAAAGAACCTTTTAAATGATGAGCAGGTCAGGCATGCCTATCTCGGAACCATCGATATCTGAGGAAGGTGAACGATGTTTGAGTTTTTAGCCCAAACTTTCGTCAACGGAATCAATGTGGGAGCACTATATGGATTGGCTGCAGTCGGTCTCTCTTTGATTTTCGGAGTGATGAGAATCCTAAATGTGGCCCATGGTGAATTCTTGATGATCGGAGGCTACGTAGGGTTTTGGCTTTTTACACTATATGGTTTAGACCCCTTTATAGGGTTGCCTCTGGTAGTCATTTTTCTCTTCTTATTCGGGGCAGCTTTTTATAAGGTGGTTTTCGCTCGGGTGGCCAAGTTCCATGAAGAACTCAGATTAAAGAACTCTTTACTCATTGGTTTTGGGTTATACCTCATATTCCCTCAAATAGCGATGCTGCTCTGGACTCCTGACGAAAGGGCGATAAGCCCCGTTTACAGTGGAAAAGCATTTGATATTCTCGGTATACGTTTTGGTTATGTTCCCCTCGGTGGGGTACTGGTTGCACTCATAGTTATTATTGGTCTTCAACTATTCCTCACTCAGACCTACTTTGGCAAATCCTTGAGAGGAACGGCCGAGAATTGGAAGGCCGCTAAACTATCAGGAATCGATATTGACAGGACATTTATGATCACATTCGCCTTGGGTATCTCCTTAGCCGGTTTGGCTGGAGTAATCATTAGTCTAATCCAAGAACTTACCCCCGTTATGGGAATGCCATGGACTCTTAAGGCTCTTATTGTTGTGGTGCTGGCCGGAATGGGGAGCATTGGGGGAGTATTTATTGCCGGTCTGATATTGGGAATTGTAGAAGCAGTCAGTGCAATCTTCATGGGCCCCTATACAATAGCTATCGGAATGTTGATTTTCCTAATCATTCTTATGGTCAGACCACAGGGATTATTTGGAAGAACGTAAGGAGAGTTGATTGACAGGCAATTGGAAGAGAATCTCAGTAGGCGGAGGCATCTTAGCACTTTTAGTAATACTGCCCCTTATAACAACGCGATCTGATATTCTCACATGGTCATGTTTAACCTTGCAATACATTCTTCTATCACAAAGTTGGAACATCATTGGTGGTTACGCAGGCCAGGTAAATCTCGGCCATGCCGCTTTTTTTGGGCTGGGGGCTCTAACGACACGCTACCTATGGCTATCCGCGCTGCCCCTGCCGTTTGCTCTTCTTGCTGGCGCTTTAATGGCCACTGCTTTTGCTCTCCTTATAGGCATACCTGCTTTTAGACTCAGAGGTATATATTTCGTCATCGGCACTTTGGTGTTGGCGGAGATACTAAAGGTCGTTGTTGACACTCGTCTTCCTGTGGCTTCTGTGCTACCTGCGCCAATCCTGGCAACCTATAGTGTAGTTCCTCGCTATTACATTAGCCTAATAGGGGCTGTTTTGGCTGTGGCCACCGTTTATGGCATCCATCATTCGAAACTTGGGCTCGGATTGATTGCAATTCGTGAGAATGAGGATGCAGCTAAGACTTCTGGAGTAAACATCCTTAAATACAAGCTTGTGGCATTAGCAATCAGCACTTTTCCTGCTGGTCTGGCGGGCGGGATATTCGCATTTTACATGATTGCTATTCAGCCGGGTTATGTATTTGCGCCTGTATGGACCTTTGACCCGGTGATTATAGTGTTTATTGGAGGGATTGGTACAATCATAGGCCCTCTGATCGGTTCCATATTCTTCGTGTTACTTAAACAATGGATGTCACTTTACTTGCCAGGGGGGTTTCATCTCGCAGTGTTTGGTGTCCTTTTTATCGTAGTAGTCTTGTACTTGCCGAATGGATTAGTTGAAGTGATAAGGCGACATACCAAATTGATTAAAACGTTCGGTTAAATCGATTGAGGTAAAGTCGAGCACCAATTAAACAGACACGTTCAACTCGTAATATGGCATCACGAATCATTGGGTTTCAACATCACAGCGGCTGGTTATACGGAAGTTTTCATATATTCCGCTGAAAGATTTTTAATAGGGTAGAATCGCGATGATTCTTGAGGTTGAGCATTTATCTAAGTCTTTTGGCGGTTTAATGGCTATCAATCAGCTCAGCCTTTCTGTCCAGGAGGGGGAGATAGTGGGGCTCATCGGCCCAAATGGTTCAGGAAAGACTACTTTGTTTAATCTGATAAGCGGACTTCTTAAACCGGATAAGGGTAAGATTAAATTATCTGGTGTAGATATAACCGATCTTCCCTGTCACAAGATATGCCAGATGGGTGTAGCCAGAACTTTTCAATTGACGAAGCCCTTTGCTCAAATGACATCTTTAGCGAATGTAATGGTGGGGAAGGCTTTCGGATGTAGTTCAACCTGGAGTATGAAGGAAGCTGGAGAGGAGGCAGAGAGAATTCTTGAGTTTACCGGCCTGAAAGATAAGTGCATCGCAACGGCTGGGACGCTGGGTATAGCCGATCGTAAGAGACTGGAGATTGCCAGGGCTTTGGCGACCAATCCTAAGCTGCTATTACTTGATGAAATGATGGCAGGCCTAACTCCAAAAGAGGTTGAGGAATCCATGGAGCTCATGAATCAAATTAGGGATTTAGGGGTGACCCTAATGGTAATAGAACATGTCATGAAGGCAGTACTTGGAATATCCGATAGGATGATCGCCATTAACGCTGGAGAGAAGATCGCTGAAGGGGCTCCAAAAGATGTCGTGTATCACGAAAAGGTTATTGAGGCCTATTTAGGAAAGGAAGAGGATGGGAGGTTCTTCCTATAGAAAGAAGGCCCGAAGAGGAGCATCGTTTCAGGTACCGAAAAACGGAAAGGAGAGAAGGGATGTCAACAGTTTATGCGTCGGAGGAAAAACCTTTTACCTTGGAAAAAAAGGAAACAGCTCTTATCGTAGTGGACTTAGTGAATGAATTTGTAAGGGATGGAGGAATCATGCAAGTCAAGGCAGCAAAAGCGACCCTTGATGCGAATAAAAGATTAATCGAATTTTTCCGAAACAATGGTATGCCTGTAATTTATACAAAGGTTTTATCTCGATATGATAATATCAGGGTAAAATTAATTAAAATCCTAAGACCAGAAGTGTTGCTGCGAGATAAGGCACTTGTACCTGGACAGAAAAGATATTTCACCGATGTTAAGAAGCAATTGGATGTGACAGACATCGTCGATGAAATTTATCCTAAAGAAGGTGATTATATTATTGAAAAGGATCTCTTTGATTCTTTTCATGGAACCCATCTGGATGTTCTTCTTCGAGGCCTTGGAATTGGATACGTTGTTGTAACTGGTACTATAACTAATGTGTGTGTGGAATCGACTGCCAAAGGGGCCTTTAATTACGGTTATTTTCCCGTTATAGCATCTGATGCTGCTTCTTCCGATGCCCCAGAATCGTATATAGATCAAATTTTTACTTATTTTCGAAGACATTGGGGTAGGGTAATGACATCCGATGAGGTGATCAAGGAACTATCACAGTGATTCTCCAATCGGGATCAGACTATTTGATGCGTGGTCCAAAGGAGGGAATCCGAACGAGATGAGTTAGATGCAATATTACAATGGGAGTGTAAGGTCTCTTTGCTAAATTGACGAGCGGTGAATGGAGGAAATGAATTATGGAAAGAAAGGTTCTTGTTTTCGATCCCTACTTATGCAGTGGGTGTATGTACTGTATGACGGCTTGTTCCACCTTTAATGAGGGAAGCACAAGTCTTTCCAAGGCGCGGCTTCAGATTATTCGGCACGAGGGGCATGCCCTAACTCGGATCGACCAAGAGGATGACCTCATCTTTTTATTTGTTGCCTGTCAGCAGTGTGAAGACGCAATCTGTTCAGGTGTCTGTCCTACAAGTGCTCTTAAAAGGGATGTTGCCACAGGAGCGATGGTCATTAATCGCGATAAATGTGTTGGCTGCCGAATGTGTCTCATGAACTGTCCTTTTGGGGCAATCTCCTTCAATCTAAGGAAGAAGCAAGTCTTTAAGTGTGAACTTTGTAGCGGCGACCCCCAGTGCGTGAAATTTTGTCAATCCCAAGCTCTAAAATTCATACCCGTTGAGGAAGCGCCCTTGGGGAAAAGGGTCTGGACCGCTGCAAAGGCCTTGAAAGGCTTATTGGAAAAAGGGAGGAGCGAAAAAGAGGGGAGATGATCATGGATATTCCAAGGGGATATGCTGGCAGCGTTACCGTTATTGATCTTACAGAACAAAAGGCTCAGATCCAACCCACTGATATCTTTTTTAGAGAGTATGGAATCGATCCCAGGCTCTGGCTGGGAGGGGATGGCGTTATCACCAAGATTTTATGGAAGGATTTTCCAGAACCGATTGATCCCTTAGGACCGGAGAATGAAATTATTATTTCTACTGGACCATGGACGGCGACTGCTGCTCCACAGGCGGGACGAGCGATGCTCGGTTGCATTGACACGAAAACGGGAGGGTTTGGCTCAGGATCATTTGGGTGGTTTTTCCCTTCTATTCTCAAATATTCGGGGGTTGACGTCTTAATCATAAGAGGTAAGGCCCAAAAACCAACTTATGTTTTCATTGATAACGGAAAAGTAGTGTTCAAGGATGCGTCCCATATTTGGGGAAAAGAAACCGGTGAAACAGTAAGGATGATAAGGAAGGAATTGGAAGAACACTATGATGGTGAAATTCGTGTGCTAAGTACTTCTGTTGCAGGGGAACATTTAGTAAAGTATTCTCCCCCCTGTTCAGATGGCACCTCATGTCCAGGTCGATCAGGAGCTGGTGCTGTGATGGGTTCGAAGAATCTAAAAGCGATTGCTGTTCGCGGGACCGGAGAGATTTCACTATACGATCCTTCTGGATTGCTGGAATCCTCTTCCCGCGCAGTCAAGACATTCATCGAAAAAGAACCAATGATTAAACTATGGCGAGAACAAGGAGCTACCACAAGTTTGGGGACTGCAATGGATTGGCCAATAAGTGGAGCAATGTTAGTTGAAAACAGACAAGAGGCCGACTTTCCTCATCTTAAAAATGTCGGGTGCCTTAACTGCCCAAATCCATGTTACCACTGGCTTCAAATTAAGGATGGAAAATATTCGGGTTTGAGGCATCTCGGTGGACACATGACATTCCTCACAGTTTGCCTACGTAATCTGGGGATTCAGGACTTCAGCGAATGGATTTACTATGAGAGACTGATGCAAGAGCTTGGGTTGGACCCAGCTTCTTTTTCAATGGCATATTCTTGGGCCGTTGACTGTTTTGAAAGAGGGATCTTGACACTTGATGATACAGACGGAATAACTCTGAAGCGTGGTGATTCTGAGATAATATGTGAGGTGGCACGCAAAATAGCCTACCGGGAGGGGAAGCTTGGAAATTTATTGGCTGACGGGGTGGCTGAGGCCAGCCAAAAGATTGGTAAGGGCTCTGAAGCTATTGCGCCCCATGTAAAGGGTAAAGAATATATACAGAGAGATGTAAAAATTCAGGCATTGATGTGGTCATTGGGCGCTTTGACAAGTCCCCGTGGAGGGGATTGGCTTCGTCACCATAATGTTTGGGAATTAGTTTTTTTGCCAGAAAAAAAGGATACTTACCCTAAGTTTATAGGGAAAACTTGCGTTGAAGTATATCAAGAATCATTAAAGCTGTTAGACATGCCTGACGAGTTAAAAAAGAACATATTTGGAGATTCTCAAAAAATGGATATGGAATGGATCAGGGATACAAAAGGCAAAGCTTTATTCTCCGTATGGACGGAGAATTTGGTTGCACTTTTCAACTCCCTTGTTACTTGTATGTTTGGATCTGCAACGATGTTTCTCATGGTAGGATTTGGTCCCACAACCTATTCTGAAATTTTGAATAAAATCACGGGCTGGAATACTACCTACGAAGAGTTAATGAAAGTGGGGGACAGGGTTTTTAATTTACAAAGACTTTTCAATTACAGATTGAAAGGCTGGGATTATAGAAATGATACTTTTGGAGACAAACGAGCTTACGAACCTGCTCAGATAGGAATATTTAAAGGGAAAGTAGTTCCCTGGGATGAGGTGCTGAAAGAGTACTATTCGATTCGAGGATGGTCCGAGAGGGGTTTGCCAACCAAGGAGAAGTTGAGAGAACTCCAGATCGAGGACTTAGCCAATGGGCTCGAATTGTAACCCATTGGCAATGGCCGCCCTCTTATTTCATCGCCAATGACGGGATTCACCCCATGATCCACGATGATCGTCCCAGTCACGGCGAGGTTGTTGATATCCAAAAGGATACCCATAACCGTAATTATAGTTGTCGTAGCTACGAGGATAACTATAACCATAGCCGTAGCCAGGGCCATAATCATATCCTCCATAACCATAACCGTAGCCACCAACCGTGACGCAGCCCGACAACGTCAGACCAACCAGAAGCAGAATCCCAAGGAGAACCAGTTTTTTATTCATATAATCACTCCCTTTCTTTTGTCTTTATATATTTAGACGGGTTCCAGATCATTTTATTCAAATTCGTAAAAGATGGCTTGGGACCCTGAAAAGGGATTTTTAGGTGACAAAATAGTAAAGTTCCTTCCTCAATTCAATGAACAAATTGGCGAATAAAGAAGACGATTTTCACAATTTTATTTTTGATATTGACAAAGGATATCTATGTGATATCAGTAAGTCTCTTTGTCGTAGATTTTATTTATATCTCTAAGGTATTAAAGAGAAGGGGATGCCTTATGCTCATCATTGAATAGGCGCAAGAAGTCAAAATGGAAAGGAATTTTACAAAAAAGGAGATCCATGATGGAATATCGGGGAAGGTTACTGAGATGGTTTATGACTGCACTCATTACTTCAGTCATTTTATTTCCTCCTCTTTTTGCCTTTGCTGGAGGTGTAAATCATGAACCCCTCGGGGCTGAAGCCTTCTTGGTGGGGGCCTTACCTCCGCCAGGTTTTTATGTAAAAGAGTACCTTAACTATTATACTGCCAACAAGCTAAAAAATGATAATGGTCGAACCTTGAACCTTGCGAGGGATCGCGCCGAATTAGATAAACTCGAAGTCTATGCCTCTGCCACACGATTCCTTTATATCTCCCCACTAAAGATTTTAGGTGGATCTTTGGGAGCACAGATGATTGTTCCCTGGGCAAGGGCTAGTATGAAATTAGACGCATTAACACCAGGGGGTCTTTCAGAAATGGGTGAACACCGAAATGCATTGGGTGATATTACCTTTGGTCCTAATTTATCATGGCACTCTAAAAATGGTTTATTTCATGCTGCAAGTGGCTTGGATATAACTGTTCCAACCGGTCCATGGAATAAAAGACATTTAGTTAATATTGGGACAAATGTCTGGAGCGTTTCGCCTGTCTTGGCAGCCACCGTTTTTTTACCTTGGCATCCAAATCTCTCAGCAGGGATAAAAATGGATTATAGTTTCAACACGAGAAATGACGACTTCATGATTAGTCCTTCCACTGCTGCAAAAATAGGAAATATGGGTTTAACTGGTTTAAAAACTCACCTTTCGCCCGGACAAGAATTTCACTTTGATTACGGCATTGAATATTCCCTCACCAAAACGGGGGCACCACATCAATTTAGGGTCGGAGCATGTGGATATTTCTATCAACAAACCACAGACGATAAGACGGGTGAAGGAAGGGTGAAGCATGATTTGGGTAGGGTCTTTGCCATTGGCCCTGGGGTATGGTGGACTTATAAAAAATGGGTAGTCGAAACCCACATTGCCTTCGAAACTGCAGTGAGAAATAGGCCCGAGGGGATCAATACTTATTTAACGATCATCCACGCGTTCTAGACCTGAAAGATCTTTTGTGAAACTGGGGTAAGGATTTCGTAACCGGTCTCAGTAACCACCACGGTATTCTCAAGTCCTACGGAACCCTCTCCAGGAAAAACAATTTTGGGTTCTAAAGCAAAAGTCATCCCCTCCTCGAGAGGATAAGATTGACCCTGAGCGATGAAAGGCAACTCGTTCAGTTCCATGCCGATGCCGTGGGCAATGAAACGGGTCTGGAGTCCTGGCGGTCCCAGGTAACTATCCTTATAGCCAAGCTTCTCTGCTAACTGAAGGGTCTTCACAAAGATGGCCTCGCAATCTGCTCCTGGCCGGGTCTCTTCTAAGACAGCGTCGTGGATCTCTCTGCAGGCATTGTAAGCGTCAATGAATTTCTGTCTCATCTTTCCGATGGAAAACATGCGGGTCTCGTCCGCCTGGTAGCCATGAAAACACGTTCCAAAGTCCACCAGGATTGGCTCATGGGCTCTCATGGACCTTCGGCTTGCCCCAACCGGAAAGGCAGGTGAAAGCCCTAGTCCGCCCATTGGAGAATCCGACTGGCTAACGATACCCCCCGTGAGGCCGCTCAGGACATGCCACGTATAAGCCTCGTAGTTCAGTGACCTCACCCTGAGAAGCCCTTCGTGGCCATACTTCTTAGCGGTTGCTTCGAGGAGGCCACCGAACTCAATCTCAGTCATCCCCTCTTTAAGAATCTTTCTTGCCTCCTGGTAAACCTTCTTTCCTATTTCTCCTGCCTTTCTCATGAGATCGATCTCAAAAGAGGATTTTATCTTCCGTGTTTCTCGCATAATCGAAGAGGCATCCATGAACTTGGTCTTTGGAAAGAGCTCCTGAAACTTGAAGTAATCTTTCACAGGAAGGATATCCAGCTCCAGCCCCAGGCGATTTGGGAGCTTGCCACTATGGGTCTGAATCAGCGAGGGTATCTCTCGGTTTGATTTTAATGCGATGATGTCTTTAATGGGTGATTCCACTTTGGCCCGCTCCAGTTCCCTTTTGATCATGAGTAGCGGTTTTCCTTCCAATGGAACGAAGAGGAAGCCATCTTGAGTAGTTCCTGATAGATAATAAAAATTCATCTTCTGAACCACCAACAATGCATCCATTTCTTGCTTTTTCATTCCGGTTCTGATCCTGGTCAAACGGTTCTCTATCTCCTCAAGAGGTGTATATTGGAAACCCAGAGATTCGCTCAATTCCCTCAATTCCTGTCGCACCCACACATCGTGATTCATCCTCTCTCCTTTCCCAAAGCTCTAAATAGGAAATATTATAACCAATTCCTCAAAAGAGAAAAGGATTTTGTCTGGATGCAAGATGCTGGATTCTGGATTTTAGAATTCCTTTTTTACAAAATAATGGAGAAGTTGTAAAATGAAATTCGAGCACTTACCTGCAAGCGACTAAACCTAGCACCCTCCCCCTTGACGGGGGAGGGTGAGGGTGGGGGTGAATAACAAGATTCAGGTCCCCCTCCCCTCCATCCCCTCCCGCCAAGGGAGGGGAGATTTTGGGGGCGGTAAGCAGTGCCAGGAGCGAGAAGAGACTCGGAAACGAATTTGGAAGAGCGGATTAAAAGGTTATCACAATGGATGTTCGAGGCCAGATATATCCTTGTTTTCACTGGGGCGGGTATCAGTACTGAATCAGGACTGCCCGATTTTCGGGGACCGGATGGCATTTGGACAAGGCAAGAAAAAGGGCTACCTCCAAAAACCAGACCCTTCACTTCGGTTGAGCCAAATGCTGGTCATCGAGCGATTGTTGAACTTCAGAAATTAAGTAAATTGAAGTTCCTCATCTCTCAGAATGTTGATAATCTCCATTTGCGTTCAGGGATTCGGCCTGAGCTATTAGCTGAATTACATGGAAATATCTCAAAGCTCAGATGTAAGCGTTGTCAGACTCAGGTGGACAAATCTTTTGGGAAAGATACCTGCAAGTGCGGAGGTAGGTTGGCCTCGAGTGTTGTGAACTTTGGCGATCCCCTTCCCCAAAAGGATCTGGAAGATTCCTTCCGGCATTCAAGTTATTGCGATCTTTTTATTGTGGTAGGTTCGAGTCTCATCGTCAGTCCTGCAAATGAGATACCCAAAATAGCCCTTCGATCAGGAGCCCGCTTGGTCATTATTAATCAAGGAGAAACTCCGATGGATAGGAGTTGTCATCTACGTTTTGAAGAAAAGATCGGAGAAGTACTCCCTCCAGCCGTAGACAAATTAAAAGAGTTGATGAAGAATTAAGGCTCACCATAGAGAGTCTGCAGAGATTTCAGAGAGGACAAGGCTCTACTGACCAGCACTCAAAATTTCAGTGAATGATAGGAGAACGGGTCAAAGAAAAAGTGGGTGATTATTGGGAGGCAGAAATTTATAAATTTGTGGATGTCCTCGTTTTGCTAACTAGAACCGTCTTTTTTTGATTCCAAGAAGCAAGGATACTCCTCTGTTGTGCCTCCCCGGAAACGACGCACAGCGATTGCTTCGGATCGAGGAAGAAGCACCCCTTAAAGATCCGAAGATCCCCCTCGAAGAACAGCGGGTAGCCAACCGAGGAAAGGAAAACTATCTCTTGAAGCAGCAGAATGCTGTTCAGTAGAAGCTGGCCGAGATAGGGAAACCGAGATCGAATTGGGAGTTACAATGAATTCGGAAGATAATTCACAATAGATGATCTTCGGTCCCTATCTTTCCGAAACAGCCCATACTTTACCTGCTTGAGGCCCTTTTTCGCCTAATTCTCTTAAGAACTTAACACGCAATCCAGGCGCAGGTTCTATTCGGTTCTTGACTCTACTAATGTGAAAAAAGACTTCTGTACCATCATTCTCGTCTTTGATGAAGCCAAACCCTTGGGGTAAGATAGCTTTAGTGGACACCAAAGTTGAGGTAAAATACTAAAAGACGGAGGTGTCAGAATGGAAAGGATTCCCAGAGCGATCTACACGAAGGAGCTTCGAGAGGAAGCAGTGAAGCTGGT
>Ga0208563_1000247_pt1 | contig 55138 bp, 43 predicted proteins | sample June2015DPH_17_1_2_FD_184717 | JGI IMG/M metagenome (GOLD analysis project Ga0208563, IMG submission 184717) | Peatland microbial communities from SPRUCE experiment site at the Marcell Experimental Forest, Minnesota, USA - June2015DPH_17_150... | ecosystem: Environmental > Terrestrial > Soil >... | reverse complement strand
ATTTCTGGGTGGTCGCCAGGCTGCGGTGCCCGAGCATCTCCTGGATGGCGCGCAGGTCGGCGCCCTCGGTGAGCAGGTGGGAAGCAAACGCGTGGCGCAGCGAGTGCGGGCTGACTTTCACATTTGGTCCATAGGTACGCACGTGTTTTTTCACCAGGCGATCGATGGAGCGCGTCGTCAACCGGTCGCCGCGCGCATTCAGAAAGAGCGCCGCCTGACCGCCCTTCTTCACTTCCATCAGAATCCTCTCGCGGATGGGCAGGTAATCGTCCAAAGCCTGCTTGGCCTTCGAACCGAAAGGAACGATGCGTTCTTTCCGCCCCTTGCCGCGCACTAGCAGCATGCCATCGCCGAAGTTGACGCTGCGCAGGTCCAGGCCCACCAGTTCACTCACCCGCAAACCTGAGGCATAGAGCAATTCCAGTATGGCCCGGTCGCGGCGCATCCGGGGGTCGCCGTTCCGGGCCGCCTCGGCGACGCGGTCGAGGAACGAGTTCATCTCCTCTTCGGTCATGATGCGGGGAAGCGTCTTGTCCAGTTTGGGTGTGGAGACCGTCGCGGCGGGATTCTCAACCAGCACGTGGTCCTTCGCAAGGAATTTGTAGAACGCCCGCACCGCGGCGAGCTTGCGGGCGATGGAAGTCTTCTTCTTTTCGCGCTCGAAGAGGAAGGCGAGAAAGCCTCGAATGCGCAGCGTGTCGATAGACCGCACGTCCACGGTGGCCTTGGGATCTCCTCCCTTCAGGTAGTCGCGAAACTGCCGCAGGTCGCTCTGGTAGTTGCGGATCGTGTGCGGCGAGGCGTTCCGCTCGTAGCGCAGATAATTGATGTAGCGGTCGATCAGGTCATCCATTGTCAGTTGTCAGTCATCAGTTGTCGGTTTTCAGTGTAGAGCATTCAGCACTCAGGGGCCAGCTATCAGCTCCAGGGATCAGTCATCAGTTATCAGTTATCAGTTATCAGTCATCAGTTTTCAGTCCTAAGCCGTTGCATTAAGGAGCTCAGCATCCGTTTCACTTCGACGACCCCACTTTCCAAGCTCCGATACTCCTCGTCTCTGAGAAACTTCAAGTCATGTGCGAGGAGTAGTTGGTATTCGAGCTCACTGGCGGAGCCGGTCGCCATTTGAAGAAAACGCGCGAACTCTGCCCTGCCTGCTCTTCCGCAGCCTTCCGCAATGTTGTAGACAATGGAAGCCGCTGAGCGTCGCGTTTGATTGGTTAGTCCGTACAATTCCTCTCTGGGGAAATGAGCCGTCGCCTTGTACACTGCCAGAGTAAGCTGGTGTGCCTTGTCCCATACTTTGAGCTTCTTGAAGTCCTGCATTACGCCGCTCCTTAACGTTCTGGCCTACCACGGAGAACAGCATGGCTTATCACTGTCCGCTGGGGACTGACAACTGATGACTGATAACTGATGACTGACGACGCCCCACAGACAGCGGACCCGCCATCCTCTCAAACCACCCTTCAAAATCCGTCAGCGCGCGCTCACACTGCTTCTCGCGCCGGGTGCGGCGGTCGCGAGCCATAGCGCGCGGGAGATCTTCTATCGGTGGCAGCAGATCAAAGGAAATGTTCGCGGGCTGGTAGTTGCCCGAGACCGCGTGAGTGACGTAGTGCACCAGTGACCCCAACGCCGTCGTGCGCGGTGGCGTCGCGAGCAACAGTCCCTGAAGGCGCGCAGCCACGGCCAGACCTGCCAGGAGACCCGTGGCAATGCATTCAACGTACCCCTCCACGCCCGAGAGCTGGCCCGCCACAAACACCTGTGGCGCGCTGCGAAAACTCAAGTCGGGATTCAACAAGCGCGGCGAGTCGATATAAGTGTTGCGATGGATTTGCCCCAAGCGCAGGAATTCCGCGTTTTCGAGCCCCGGAATCAGGCGCAAAACTCGCTTCTGCTCCGGAAATCTCAGGTGATTCTGGAAACCCACCAGGTTGTAGCTCGAGAAGCGCAGGTTTTCCGGCCGCAATTGCACGACGGCGAAGGGCTGGCGGCCGGTACGCGGGTCGATCAAGCCGACGGGCTTCATGGGACCGAAGCGCAGCGTGTCGTAGCCGCGGCGCGCCAGTTCTTCGATGGGCAGGCAAGCCTCAAAAAACTTCGCATCCTCAAACTCGCGCGCCTGGACGCCTTCCGCGCTTACGAGCGCCTCGTAGAAAACGCGGTATTCGTTTTCGGTGAAAGCGCAGTTCAGGTAATCCTCGCCACCCTTGCCGTAGCGGGAGGCGCGGAAGATGCGCTCCATGTTCAGGGTTTCGGCGTCCACGATGGGGCTAATCGCGTCGTAAAAAGCCAGGTGCTCAGAACCCGTGAGCGATTGGAGCTGCGCGGCGAGCGCGTCTGATGTAAGTGGTCCCGTGGCGATCAGTGTCAAGCCGTCGTCCGGAACCTGCTGCAGCTCCTCGCGCCGGAGAGTGATGAGCGCGTGGCCCGCAATCGCCGCGGTCACGCCCTCGGCGAAGCGTTCGCGATCCACGGCCAGCGCTGCTCCGCCCGGTACCGCACACCCGTCAGCCACGCGCAGCAGGAGCGAGCCCGCGCGGCGCAATTCCTCCTTGAGCAGCCAGGAGGCCGAGCCAGGAGCATTCGACTTGAGCGAGTTGCTGCAAACCAACTCGGCCAGCCGGTCTGTTTTGTGCGCAGGCGTCGGGCGCGCGGGACGCATCTCGTAAAGCGTCACGGCCACTCCGCGCTCGGCGAGTTGCCACGCCGCTTCGCTTCCCGCCAGCCCGCCTCCGGCAATGATGACGGGTTTCGGCATTCCCATTCTAGAGCGATTATACCAGCGACGTGCACCGCACGCCTGGGCGGGGGTGATAATGTATGCGCCACCCGAGGTATTCTCTCACCGGCGGCGCCATCACCCAGCTCATGACTCCTTCTTCGCTCTGCCCCTTCATCTTCAATAACTACATTTGTTTTCAACAACATCGTGACAGAATTGATATAACTATTTTGTTTTCATCAACATCGTGGCAGAGCCCCAAACTGACATTTTTTCTACATTTGTTTTCAATAATATCGTGAGACTTACCTTCATTTTGGGGCCCCCTTTTTTTCGTCACCCTGCCCACCGGGTAATCAACCAACCCTTTATTTTGAATGACATAGGTTTTGCAAAGCTTTTGATCTCCATTCGATAACATTTTTGTTTTCTGTAACATCGTGGCAAATACCTGGGTGGAACTGGGGTGAACTTCCCTTACGCCAGACCTGATAATAGCTCGCAGACTTGCTGCTGAGCCGGGATTTCTCACCACGGACAGGGAAGGGCGGGGCTTCAGCCCCGCCGTTGCAGGACATCCTCATTGTTGCCGGGTCTCGCGCTCCCCGCAGTGTGTCACGACAAGTGGCGCGGGACGCGAGACCCATAGAGACCCGGGGGGGCGCATCTTCGGCGGGGCTGAAGCCCCGCCCTTCCCACCACCGGACGCAAAGCAGTAGTGCGTGGTGAGAAATGCGGGCTGAGCCCTTCGGGTGCCGCAGAGCAAGCCGCACGCACTCGACAACGCGTTGCGCCCGACCGCAACACGGCGCCGCTCCCTACATCTATAGTCTAGCAATAAGCGCCAGAGAAATGTCAAGCGCGTGAAATACGTTTTTGGCTACCGGTAGGAAAAAAATGAACGGATTAGGACGGATCGCCCGGCGAGCATGGGGCGCCTCGGTGCATCGGGGTGGGCCTTCGACCGCGACGCGGTTTGGACGGCGCGGCCCGGGGTGGTCGTGTCGCGGGCGGCGCCGATCCCGCGCCACCCGCGGAATTCTCGCCGCGCTTTACCGTCAGCGCGCGCTCGCTCCAGGAATGGGAGAAAGGCCGCAGGCGTCCAGAAAGCGCGGTGCGCGCCTACTTGACGGTGATTAATAGAAACCCGGAAGCGGTGGAAAGAGCGCTCACGAACAAGTCGTGAGATGCGAAGGGTATCGGAGATGAGAAAAGCCCACGGTCAGGACTGCACTGACCGCGGCTGCCCGCCTGGAATTTTAACCACCACGTAGCTTCCCGGAGTTGCCGCGTTGACGGCCGCAACAATCGATTGAACGTGCAGTCGCGCCACCGGCCACTGCGGATTTCCGAGCACGACAACTGCAATCTTGCGGTTTTCGAGACTCTGCTGAAAGGCAAGGTTCTTGTCTGTGGTCAGCAGCACGTCAAATCCATCAGCCTCGGCAGCGCGCAGCAAGTCGCCGTTAGAGAGCGTGCTCCACCCTTGCTGCACCGCCGTCTTAATGGTGTGTTCTTTAAGGAATGAGCGAAGGGGAACGGGTGTGCCTTGGTCGAGAAGAATGAGCATCAGCGGGTGGGCGCGGGAGTTTCCAAACTGCGGGCAGCGAAGTCAATCACGGCCTTCACCTGTTCACGGTTAAGCCCCTCGAACCAGCACAGAATGTCGTCGAGGCTGGCGCCCGCCTCGAGGTTTTCGAAAATCGTGGCCACCGGCATGCGCGTGCCACGCAGCACCCAGGCGCCGCTCACCTTGCCGGGAACGCTTTCCACTGCCGCGCATTGTGACCAATCCAGTGCCGCCATAAGACTCTCCCAGTGTGCCACGTTCTCGAGGCAAACTCAATGGCCGCGCCCATCAGGGTTCCGCGGGTGGCGCCGACACCCCGCCTTGCGGGACCGTTAAGAAGCCAGAACAGGCCACGGATGAGACGCGGTGATCCCGCACAGCGGGATTGCCCGTGTTCGTGGGGCGCCTCGATCCATCGGGGCGCAACCCGCGGAAGCGTGAATGTAAGGAAGAACCGCAGATGTCGAAGACAGAGCTCGGCGCAACGCTTGCTGAAAACCCGGTTGAAGCATTGCAAGTGAGGGTGGTTAGGTGTACGTTAATCAAGTGGCCAGCAAACACAAAAAGGATCTTGACTAATAACAAGTGCGTTTTCTATCAATATGTATATCAGCCGCATCTTTATCAAGAACTTCCGAAACCTCCCCTATCTTGACCTCGCGATTGGGAAGGGCACTACTTGCTTTATCGGCGAAAACAATTGCGGAAAGACGAATCTCGTCCAGGCAATACGCCTAGTCCTCGATGGCACGCTAAGTGCGGCCCGCCGCAGACTCACCCCCGAAGATTTGTCTGACGGGCTTTCCTTTTCCGAGCCCGAACAAGTGCTTGTCTCCGTCGAGTTCTCTGACTTTCAGGGGAAGGTCGCCCAGGAGGCGTTGCACTTGGATACGATCACGGGCACGGACAAGGCACGGCTGACATATCGTTTTCGGCCTAACCCAGCTGTTAGGGCTGCCCTGGAGAACGAATCAACCGAACCACTTCCTCTGAAAACTGATGACTACCGGTGGGAACTTATTGGAGGTGGGGACGAAGATCTTGATTTGAACGCGGTCACCTGGAACGAGAACTTCGGAACTGTGTTTAGCACAGATCATCTTCAGCAGGGGTACCTCGTCGTGGTGATGGAGGCGCTTCGCGACGTTGAGGCCCGATTGGGACAAGCTAGAACGTCCCCCCTTCAGATGTTGCTCGAGCAAAGAAACATCCCTGATGCGGAGAAGGATGAACTCGTAGGGTACCTTCGCGAAGCGAACGAGCAAATTAATGCCACCGCTGCACTTAGGGGTGTCGGCACCCAGTTAAGTTCTGCCTTTAAGGAGGCTGTGGGAACAGCCTTTGGAATGGATGTAAGCCTCGGACTTGGGGAGCCTTCCTTCACAGATATCACGCGCAATTTGAAAGTCCTTCTCTCCGGCTACGGGCTGAAGAATATCGATCCCCACAGAAATGGGCTCGGCCTGAATAATGTGCTATTCATGGCGATGCTCCTCAGCTACTTCGAACGTCGGATAGCCGAGGGGAAGACGGCCGGAGAGTTACTGCTCATTGAGGAGCCGGAAGCTCATTTGCACCCACAACTTCAAAGGGTACTTCTGAATACACTTCAGGCACGTGGTGTTCAGGTCTTTATCACGACGCACAGCACACACGTTACTTCTGGAACCAAGCTCGCTTCGGATGTCGTCATGACCAGCGGCGGCACGGCCGCTACCAGCGCCGTCGTTCCATCGACCATCCCAACACTAACCGAGGACCAACACGCGGATCTAGAGCGATACCTCGATGCCACGCGCTCAGCCCTCCTCTTTGCAAGAGGAGTTCTACTTGTAGAGGGGCCAGCCGAGCAGTTCCTAATTCCTCCGCTCGTAAAGACAGCGCTCGGCGTTGACCTGGACGAGGAAGGAATTTCAGTGATCCCAATCTATGGGACACACTTTACTCCGTATACCCGCTTATTTGGTCCCGAGGGGATCCGGAAGAAATGCGCTGTTGTCGCCGACGGGGACCTGCTACCGTCAGATGGCGGTGGCCCAGCCGAAGACGTAGAACTTGCTAGTGTTGAGCCAGAGAAAAATGATTTCACCGCCCTGCAAAACGAGTTCGTAAGGGTTTTTCGGTCAAAGACGACATTGGAGCGTGAGATCACCCTCCCGGGTAATTTGCTGATGCTCGCCGGGGCGGCCGAGGCCCTAGGTGCGCCGCTGGTCGGCAAGCGGCTGAGAGCGGCAGCCCGCAAAGGTCAAACGGATCTCGCACAATTAGGCACCCTCGTCCTGCGAACAGCCAAGCGTATCGGGAAAGCACGGTTCGCCCAGGTAGCCTCTCGGATGACTGCACCTGCCTCAAAGGTCCCCCCATACATTGAAGACGCAGTCGGGTGGCTAATAACACGTGAAGCTGACAAGTGAGCAACGCGACGCTATCACAGCGCCAGAAGACATATGCCTCGTTTCCTGCCCCGGCAGTGGGAAAACGCGAACAATCATCGCGAAACTCTTACTGTGCATCGAAAAAGTTCGCGACTCGACCAGGCGCGTGGCTTGCATTACCCACACGAACGCCGGCGCTGATGAAATCGATATCCGTCTCCGACAAACATGTTTTTCTGGGGAGGACCGATACTACCACGTCGCAACGATTCATTCCTTTGCGCTGCAAACCATCCTCAGACCTTTTCATCGGCTTTTGCCCGAGTTCTGCGATGGATTCCAGATTCTCACTTCTTCCGACGAGGTTTATGTCCAAAAACGAAATGACCTCATGGCTCGGTATGGGATCGACAGGCGACGGGCAGAGGATTTCGAGAACATTCAGCGCGCACCTGATGCACGTATTTTGTTCCCCGAGGGGTTTCCAGAAGCCGCCGCACGGGAGTGGTTCAGTTGGCTGGACGCTTCGAGCTACGTTTCTCTAAGTGACATCGTTTACCATTCCTGTCGTGTTATCACGCAGCACGACTTCATCACAAGTGCATTGGCCAGCCGATATGCTTGGATACTCGTGGATGAGTTTCAAGACTCATCACCGGGTCAAATTTTCCTACTGAAGAAGATCTCCGCCTTTGGGAGAACTCAGTTCTTCTGCGTTGGAGACCCGAACCAATCGATTTACGGCTTCGCTGGCGCATCGCCGACGCTACTGACTGACTTTGCCGATCACGCGTCAGCAAGTAAGAATCACCAGCTTTCAGGAAACTTTCGCTCTTCATCGCACATCGTCTCGGTTGCAGAAAGGCTCATCCAGACGACCCCGGCAATGACTGCCCGAGGCAAGTACAGGGATTGCCCCTTGCTTCCGGAGTGGCACCATTGCTCGTCCCCACTTCTGGGGATTCTCGACAAGTTTATTCCAGCCGCTAAAGCGCTGAACCTGTCGTTTGGACAGATGGCAGTTCTAGCGCCCACGTGGTTTACCTTATTTCCTCTCGCCCGAGGGCTTCGGGCAAAGGGCATTCCCATAATTGGTCCGGGTGCGCGACCGTACAAACGGGACAATCCGTTTTCGCAGATTGCCGAAGCAGTTGGCGCCTACCTAGAAAGCCGTGAACCTGACATAGCACTCGCGGTTCAGAGATCGCTTTTCATCACGCTCAGCAACATCACTGGCGAGCCGCCCTGGTCGGTATTTTCGTATCACGGACGGGTCGTCGTTTGTCAGCTACTTGCCGAAGCGACTGCTGCTCACCATGAGACCAATCAAGCTTGTAAATGGCTGGAGCTCGCCGCCGAGCGTTTTACCGAAATACTCCTAGAGGCGGACCTTCTTCCTTCGACCCAGGGCAATGTTCTACCCGACTCCGCCAAGATCATGGGTGAAGAGATTATCCGGAATACGAGAGGGCAGCAGCTAACAATTGAGGACCTCGGCATCTTCGCTCGCCCAAGAAACTGCATCCACCTCATGACAATTCATAAGGCCAAGGGCAGGGAGTTCGAAGCTGTCGCGGTTGTGGACGCTCATGATGGAAAAATTCCACATTTCAGTTATCGTTTGATCGCTGATCCCCTCAAAAAGCTGGCAGCATATGACGAATCTAGAAGAGTCTTCTATGTTGCGACGACGCGCGCGGAACGGCTGTTGATGTACTTCACCGATGATTCGGACTACAGAAATAGGCCCTCTCCATTCTTGATAGAGACCTGCCTTCCAAGAACAATTCCCTCTACAGGCTGAGTCAATGAAAGACGGCAGCGCGCCCCGCCGCGAGAGGGCCTGACAGAGAGATTCGGAAACTCCATGGCGATGTAGGGCGTGCCGTCATCGGCTTGGGCGGATTCGTAAATGGTGACGACGTTGGGGTGATGAATGCGCCCCGTGGAAGCCGCTTCACTCTGAAAACGTAGCAGGAACTCGGGGTCATCCAGCAGCTTGCGGTTCAGGACTTTGAGCGCCACCGGACGGTTGCCCACCGCGATCTGCTCGGCGAGGAAGACCGCACCCATGCCGCCCGCGCCCAGGCGGCGGACAAGGCGAAAACGGCGGGAAAGGTTAGCGGCGAGATTGGCGTCGATTTCAGTCACAGTAGCAACCCCTCAGCGTGACCGTTGTAGCGGCGCTCTATGAGCGCCGACCGGCGGTCGCAGACCGCCGCTACAGAAGAGGGCGGCGCGGCATCGCGAGGGCAAAATTCCGTGTCGTCAGAAAAGGTGTTGTGGCAAGTCGGGCAAGTCCTCATGGGAAGGCGCTGCTCCAGACTACGTGCCATTGTAACAGAAGTGACTACTTGGTGAAACGGAGCGGCAGTCTTCCGCCGAAATTGACGCCTTGCAAGCGGAAGTGTAGACTTGCCCTTCGCATTGGGGCATACGCCCACAAGTCGTGACGATTTCCTGAGATGACAAAAGGGAGGTCGCAATTCCAGGAAGTGACCCGTAAGCTGTGATTAGCGACGTGCGACAACTGACGAGGCAACTCCGGTATGGGTCGGACGGGCTTACTCGTCACTTGTCACTCTTCACTGGTCACTGCTTCAGACAGGAGGACTATGAGCACAGCACTCTTCGACTATTACCAGACGAACCGTGAACGACACTTGGAAGGACTTCTGCAGCTTTTGAGAATTCCCAGCATCAGCACACTGCCGGAGCACAAGCCGGACATCCACCGCGCCGCAGAATTCCTGGCGAATGAGCTCCGCGAGATGGGGATGAAGAACGTGGAGATTATCGCGGGCACGGAGAACCAGCATCCTTTGGTTTACGCCGAGTGGCTGGAGGCGCTCGGCAAACCCACGCTGCTCATCTACGGTCACTACGACGTGCAGCCCGCCGACCCGCTGGAGGAATGGGTTTCGCCGCCCTTCGAGCCCACCATCCGCAACGACAACATTTATGCGCGCGGCGCGGTGGACGACAAGGGACAGGTTTATCTGCTCTGCAAAGCCCTGGAAGGCTTCTTCAAGACGGAAGGCAAGCTTCCCATTAACGTCAGAGTTCTGATTGAGGGCGAGGAGGAAGTCGGCGGCGAGCACATTGACGAGTACGTGGCGGCGCATCCCGACCGGCTGAAAGCCGACGCGGCGCTCGTCTGCGATACGGAAATGTTCGCGCCGGAGCTCCCCACCATTACCACCGGCCTGCGCGGCCTCGTCTACACGGAACTTGAAGCGCGCGCCGCCGCACACGATCTGCACTCGGGACAGTACGGCGGGGCAGCGCCCAATCCCCTGCAGGCGCTGGCGGAGATCATCAACCAGCTCAAAGGACCTGACGGCAAGATCCGGATTCCGGGATTCTACAAGCGCGTGAAGAAGCCCACAGCGCAGGAACTGGCGAGTTGGAAGCGGCTGCCCTTCAACGAAAAGAACTTCATGAAGAAAGAAATCGGCACTACCGCCTTGGTGGGAGAGAGAGGCTTCTCCGTGCTCGAGCGCCTGTGGGCGCGGCCGACGCTGGAAGTCCACGGCTTTCGCGGCGGCTTCACGGGCGAGGGCGCCAAGACCGTGATCCCTGCCGTCTCCACGGCGAAGATTAGCATGCGGCTGGTTCCGGACATGAATCCCAAAGAAGTCTTTCGACAGTACTCAGCCTACGTGAAGAAGATTACGCCCAAGGGCATCCGGACTTCCGTGCGCCTGCTCAGCTCCGCCCCGGCCTCGGTGGTGAGCACGGACAGCCGCTGGATCGCCGCGGGCGCCGAAGCCATGGAACAAGTCTTCAAGAAGAAAACCGTATTCACGCGCTCGGGCGGCTCCATCCCCATCGTGGGCACCTTCCAGCGCTGCCTGAAGATTCCCAGCGTGATGATGGGCTTCGGCCTGCCCGACGATAACCTGCACGCGCCCAACGAGAAGTTCCACATCCCGAACTTCTATCGCGGTATCGAGGCGGTGGGGAGGTATTTGGAGCTGTTGGGGCAGTGATGGGAAGGGCATTCGAAAGAGTTGAAGAGTCAAAAAGTTGAAGAGTTTAAAAGGCGGGGGTGGGCGCCCGACGCTGCGAGCAGGAAGAGGCTGCGCGCCTCAAAGGTTAGGAATGCAAAGGTTCACGGATTTGAAGGTTTGGCAGCGGAGTCACTCGCTGGCCCTACGAGTCTACCGGCTGACCAAGGCTCTTCCGGCTGACGAAAAGTATGGACTGGTCTCGCAGTTGCGCCGCGCCGCCGTTTCGGTTGCCACCAACATTGCTGAAGGGTCAAAACGAGAGGGGAACCAGGACTTTGCCCGGTTTCTGAATATCGCTGAGGGTTCCCTTGTCGAAACCGAGTACCTCATTATGCTTTCGCGAGACCTTGATTACCTGACGCCGACCTCGGTGGCGCCTCTGCTCTCGGAGATAAAAGAAGTCGCCCGAATGCTGCATTATCTGCGAATGAAAGTTGAGCCTAAAGGCCTTCGCGCGTCACGGGACGCGGCTCTGCGTTAGAGTCTGATGTTTCTACAAACATGTCGAAGCTGGAGTCTTTGACTTTTCGACTATTCGACTCTTCAACTTTTCGACTCTTTAACATGTTCGACCTTCAACTTTCAACACTCAGCTTTGGACTATTTTCCTATGCCTGACTTCAAACCCTACGTTCCGTCCGATTCCACTGAGCGCGAGTTCACGCTCAAAGCTGTTCTGGCCGGCATTGTGATGGCGGCGGTTTTTGGCGCCGCCAACGCCTACCTGGGCATGAAAGCCGGGCAGACCGTGGCGGCGACCATTCCCGCCGCGGTTATCGCCATCGCGCTTTTCCGCCTGCCGTTTTTTCGCGGCGGCGTGCTGGAGCAGAACCTGACGCGCACCGCCGCTTCGGTGGGCGAAGCGCTGGTGGCGGGCGCCATCTTCACGATTCCCGCCTTCATGATGGTCAACGTGGGCGGTCAGCGACTCTGGACTGACCTGCGCAGCCACTTTTGGACGGGCACGCTGATCCTGCTCGCGGGTGGATTGCTGGGCGTCTTCTTCATTATTATTCTGCGGCGGCCGCTGTGCGTGGAATCCGACTTGCCGTTTCCGGAAAGCACAGCGAGCGCCGAAATCGTCAAGGCCGGCCAGCAGGGCTCGACCGACGCGCCCAAATACATTTTCGGAGCGATGGGCGTGGGCGCGCTCCTGCAGCTCCTCAAGGACGAAAAGGGCTTCCAGGTTTTTCAGGACTCCGTCAGTTTCTTCTGGAATTTTCCGAAGTCGGTCGTCCGCTACTTCGGTTATCAGAAGGAACTGCTCGGCGAGGTTTCTTACACCGGCGGTGTCGCCTACACCACGCCCTCCGCCTCGCCGGCGCTGATCGGCATCGGTTACATCATCGGGCCGCGCCTGGCGGCCATCAACTTTTCGGGCGGGGTCATTGCCTGGCTGGTACTCATTCCCTTGGTGCTGTTTATTGATCCGGAACTTCCCCACCGCGTGGGCGCAACCACGGGTGGTCTGGCGCCGTGGGACCTGGTGAGCTACACGGTCTGGTACAACGTGGTGCGGCCGATCGCGGTAGGCGCGATGCTGGTGGGCGCGGTTTATACGCTCTACAGCATGCGCGAATCGATCCTGCGGTCCATCAAGGGCGCGTTCCAGGCTTCGACAGCGTCGGGCGAAGGCGCCGCGGTGCGCACGCGGCTCGACATCGACATCCCCATCAAGTGGATCATCCTTTCTATCGTCGCACTCGTGATTCCCATTACCATCATTTATTACTACTTCGCGCACAGTTGGGGCGCGGCGCTGGTAGCGGCCGTGGTCATGACACTGAGCGGATTTTTCCTCGCCGCGGTGGGCGGCTACCTCGTGGGGCTGGTGGGCTCGTCGAACCAGCCCGTCTCCGGGCTCACACTCGCGGCCTTGGTGATCGCGGCCATCATGATGGTCGCCATCGGCGTCAAGGGCCTGGGCGGAGTCGCCGCAGTGCTGGGCGTGGCGTCGGTGGTTTGCTGCGCGTGCTGCGTTTCCGGCAGCCTCATTCAGGACCTGAAGGCCGGCTACCTGCTGGGTGGCACTCCCTGGAAGATGGAAGTGGTGGAAATCCTGAGCGTCGCCGCCGTCTCCTTCTTCCTGCTCCTACCCATCATCGCGCTGCACGAAGCGAATCTTTCGAGCGGCGGCATCGGCGGACGTGAGCTGCCCGCGCCGCAAGCCGGCTTGATGGCGCAACTCGCGCAGGGCATTGTGGGCGGGCAGATGGCCTGGGGACTGCTCCTGATCGGTTGCCTGTTCGGGGTGTCGCTGGTGATGATTGAAGCGCCCTCGCCCATGCTCATCGCCGTCGGCATGTATCTGCCACTCGAAACCACGAGCGCAATTTTCCTGGGCGGTGCGATGAGGTGGGTCGCCGACAGCTGGGCCGCGCGCCGCTGTCTTTCCGGAGACGAGAAAGCCAAATTCGAGGAGCGCGGCACCCTGCTCGCCTCAGGCTTCATCGCGGGCGAAGCCATCACCGGGATTCTGCTCGCCGCGCTCTTCCTGACCGGGGTCAAGTCGATCACCCACGTCTTCACCGGCCGGGACGTTCTCCCCTTCGTCGAGCGCTGGGGCGGATGGATTTCGCTCGCCGCCTTCGCAATAATCGCCTACATGCTGATCGCGCTGCCGCAAAAGAAGCGGGCAAAGCCGTAAGTAGCGGCGGGCTTCACGGATGGCGCGGCTGGCTAAAGGGTCAGTAAATCAATGGACCACTGACGACTGACTACTAACCACTGACTGTTTTTTCGCCAACTCCTCTTCCGCCGCAAGGTGCTCGGTGAGTTCGCGGATGATGCGTTGTCCCACCGTGAGCAGCACGCTGGGATCGCCCGAAAGCTGGTAGGAAGCCATTTGCCTTTCGAACTTGTCCAGGTCAATGCCCAAGCGTTCGTGTGCAATGCGAAACGCCTGGAGTTGCGGCGTCACGTCCGCATTCTGCGGGAAGGCTGGGAACAGGGCGGTTTCCTCCCGGCGGCAATGGTCGATGACGAAGGTCTTAAAGAAGTGCATCGTCATGCCCAGCGCCGCGAGCGCCGGCTGGCGCTCCGTCGAGTCTTCACCACGGTGGAGGGCGAGCCCGGCGAGAATCGTTCGCCAATCCTTTACGCCCGCGCGAATTTGCGCATGTTCTTCCAGCCATTTAAGCGTGTCCGGCGGCAAGGCTTGGGCCGGCGGCTCGGTCGCGGCGAGCGGCGTTTCGGGCTCGAGATACAAGCTCGCAAGCCCGCGCGCCGCGAGCGCGCGTACCACTTCCCGCCGGGCGGGAAAGCCGTGAGTCGAGAACTGACCGGGCGTATCGTGGCGCAGGTAGCCGCCCGGGAACGTGTCGCAGTCCACGGTGAAGAGATCGCCGGCTGCCACCATGGAGACATTCATCTCGTAGTTCTCGCGCGTATTGAAGAACAACCGCGACCGTGGGAAGGCGAGATGATAGAGGCTCAGGATCAGGCGGTAGTCGTCGTCCGAAACGGTGAAGCGCGAAGGCTTTTGCGAAGCCAGCACGCCGCGCGCGGGCTTGAGGCGCGGAATGCCCAGGGCGTGCGGCTCCAGGCCGTAGACGCGGCGCAAGTAGTTGCCGTGCTCGATCGTGGCCAGGGCGTCGTAGCGCCAGTCGTACAGGCCGAGTAGCGCGCCGAGCGCGATTTTCGTGATCCCCGCCGCGATGACGCGGTCCCACAAATCCAGGCGAAATTCGAAATCCCGCTTGGGCGAGCCCATCACGTGCCAGCGGTCGAAGTGCGGCTGGTGGTAAGTTTCCTGCCACTCGACCACCCATTCCAGGCCGACCGCGCGCAGTCGCACGTAGTCCTCGCCCTCATAAACCGGCGAGCAGAGCCCCACCACGCCGCCGCCGAGGCGATCGAGCTTCTGCCGCGTCAACTCCACATAACGCGCCAGCACGTCCGGGCCGAACTCGGGATCTTCCGAAAGCACGAGTTCAATCTGCCGGTGGCCCCAGGAGAGAATCAGGTCGAGCTCACGATTGAATTCATCCAGGCTCAGGCGCACGCGTTCCGCCAGCGCGTTGCTGTGCCGATAGCCGCAGTAAAGGCACTCGTTTTGGCAGAAGCTGGTGAGATAAACGGGAATGACGAACTCGACGGTGTGCGGCGCTAAGCACTCGCGGACCCGCTGCGCCGCCGCGTGGATCTCCTCGCGACGCTCGGGCCCGCGTGCCCAAGCAATCAGCGAAGCCGCGTCTTCCACGTCGAGGCCGGGGTTCTTCTCCGCCGCCTCAAGGATCGACTGCAGGGAGCGCGCAGGCTCCGACAGCCCCACGAGGGATTCGATGCGGGCGTCGGAGACCTGGAAGACTTCGCTGAACGTTGACACTGCGCTTTTACCTCCAGAACCGAGAAAATTCACTCGCGAGGGCGTTCTGCCTGAATTAGTAGCAATCCCCTTTCCATCATGAACCCACGGGAGCAGGATTGGGAATAGACAAAACGTCCGGGGCGCGATCTATGATCCTCCTCATGACTGCCAGCGAACCGCGAGTTGCCGGTCATCCCGATACAACGCATCGGGACAGGGACATCGGCGCTCTAGGCACGCATGTGGCGATGAGGGATCAGCGCTACATCCCCGCGGGATTATCCAACCAGTAAATGGTTAGTCCGGATAGCAGCTTGGGATAGAAATCGGTGGATTTCTCGGGCATGGCGCAGCCGGCCAAGGCGTTGTCGCGGACGGCCTCGACGGGTGTGGGGTTGAGCAGGAACGCGACCTGTCCCTTTCCCTTCTCCACCTGTTCGGCCGCAAGTTCCATCTCGCGGTGATACGACAGATTTCTTTCCTCGCGCACGGCTTGGCGATCGATCCCGAGCAGCCGCTCGAGCACCAGCCGGTGCAGCAGGACGACGTCGAGCCGGCGCAGGGTGGGCGCCAGGTCCGCGAGCGCGCCATCGAGATCAAAATCGCGGCGCAGGCGCAGCAGCGCGAGCTTGCCCGGTGCCGCATACGCTCCGAGCGTGGGTTGCTCGCGGCCCGCCGCAGCGAGCCTGGCGAGGAAGCGCCCTGCCCACCCGTTTGCCGGGCCATCCACCGCAACCTCTTCCCAATCGAAAATCGGGCGCGCGTCGCTCGCGAACTTCCGCCACTCGAAGCTTGCCAGGCTGTGCACCAAGCGGTGCGTGGGCAGAATCGTAAGACCGCCAGTCTCCATGCGGATCAAGGTCACCATCACGAATTCCGCGCGCCCGTCGTGCAGGCTGAGCGTGCGGCAATGTTGGCGATAGGCGAGCGCGGTTTCGTAGCGATGATGGCCGTCGGCGATCACGAGCTTTTTCTCGCCCATCGCGCTGGCCACCTCGTTAATGGTTTGCGGATCGTTGACGCGCCACACGGTGTGCCGCGTCCCATACTCGTCCGTCGCTTCCTCCCAGGGCTGCTCCGGGGCGTGCGCCGCCAGCAGGTTCTCCACCTCGCCCGCCGGGTCGGTATAGAGCATGAAGATCTGGCCGCAGTGCGCGTGTATGGCCTTCAGCAAATCCAGGCGATCGGCCTTGGGGCCCGAGAGTGTCTCCTCGTGCCGGTGCACGACGCGCGCCGCGTAATCTTCCAGTCGCAACAGCGCGATGAAGCCTCGCCGTTGCTTGCGCAGGCCGCGCTGCCCCGGCACCTCGTATTCCTGGTAATAGGGGTAAATTGCCGGCTCGTGCTTGGAGACCAACACCCCGGCCTCAACCCACTCGCCGAGGTCGCGTGCGGCGCGCACGTAGACATTGTCCGCAGGGCTGTCCTCAGGCCGCGTGCGCCCGCGGATGATGCGGACGAGATTGTGCGGACTCAGGTCGTAGTAGCGGGCCTGCATTTCCGCCGAGATCTTGTCGTAGGGCTGCGTCACCACGGCGGCGAGGTCGGAGACTTTTTGGGGGTTGTAGTGGAGTGCGCGGAAAGGGCGAATGTCAGCCATAAGGATCGCTTCCTGTCCAAGTGGACTCGAGATTTCAAAACTACCACACCACCCGCGATGCGTCGAGGCTTGTCTGCGGAGCTTACTGGGCAGCCTGCAACCCGGGTACGACGGCAACGGGAACTTGACGAGCGACGGAGTCCGCAGCTACACCTGGGACGCCGAGGGCAAGCCGGTCACGATTGATAGCATTGGCCTGACCTATGACGCCCAGGGGCGCATGGTGGAACAGAACCGCGGCGGGAGTTATACTCAGATCGTGTACGGGCCTGGCGGTGGGAAGCTGGCGCTCATGAGCGGGCAGACCCTCGCGAAGGCGTTCGTGCCGCTGTCGGGAGGCTTTGGCGGGATCACCCGGAGCGGAAGCTACAACAACCGGCTGCTCCCCACCTCATCTTGGCCATCGGCCTTAGGCCTCTTTGACGGCCAACGTCGTTGAAGGTGATGAGGCTTTGCCCTCGGTTCAGTGGGCTGGCGGCATCGGTAGCTGGGCAGAGAGATTCCGGACGCCCCGCGGGCATTAGTAGGGGGTAGAACACTTTGAAAAGTCTCTTAAAGGTTGCCTTGGCTCTGCTGGGCACGGGGGTCGCCCTCATTGCGACCGGCATCTTGCTCATAGCAAGACAGATGGGAGCTACGCCTTATCCTTCGGCCCTTGGCGGACCTGCCTGGCTGAGCCTGCTGCTCGGATCCTTGCTGCTGTGGGCTGGGTGTATCGGTGTGGCCGTGCTGCTGCCGCGCAGATGGGTAATTCTCGCGGGTGTCCTCACAGTGGCAAGCGGCGTCGTCTTACCCTGGTTCTTCCTCGCGATATGGCTCAGTTCGTGGGCAGACTACCTTGAGATCGCTGCGTTGGCAGTATTGGTGGCGGGATGCCTCCAATTAGGAGTTGCCGCCATCCGAGGTAAAGGACGACGCCCAAGATGGGTTGCTGTCGGCGCGCTGGGCGGGCTGCTGGTCGTGCTGCTGATAGCGAACGTGTTTGTCTATCGGGATAGGTTCTACCCGGTCTATTTTGACTGGCAAGCGGAAACAGGGTTCAGAATGATCTCCACCGTTCCCGCGGGGAGACACCTCGGATTTTTCGGCGAAGTGTATGGAGGATTGGTAACCCTCCAGGCCCGATCCTGGATTGCTCACGAGTTTAGGACGGGGGGATGGACAAAAGCGAAGGGGCACTTGTTCGTACAGCTGCTTCCTGCGTTGCCGCCAGTCGTCATCGGGCTTGCTTACAACGCTGAACCGTGGGAAATCATCGATCCGGACGCCACGCCGCTAATGCAAGCAGCCGAACGGGGCGACTTGCAAGCGGTGAAGACTTTGCTGGCCTCGGGGGCCGACGTTAACGCACGCGATCAGCGCGGCTGGACACCCCTGATGCACGCGAGTATGAGCCTAAAGGCGAACGCCGAGGTAGTCCGAACCCTGATAGCCGCTGGCGCTGACGTCAATGCAAAGGATAGGGTCGGCAGGACCGCGCTGATTTGGGCCGCCGGGCTCGCGTCGGACGGACGCGGCAAGGTCGGCGTGCTCCTTGCGGCTCACGCCGACCCGAACGCAAAGAGCACTTTCGGGGAGACGCCGCTGGAGTGCGTCGTTGGCGATGCTGGAGCTCTGGATGTTGCGGCCCAGCTTTTGGCTGCCGGTGCTGACCCAAATGCTAAAGCTCGGGAAGGCGGAACTGTCCTGTCACTAGCTGCAGGCGCTGGCGATACCGAGATGGTCCAGTTACTCAAGCGATTTGGCGCCCGCGAGTGACACCTGACCTCCCCGCCATCGTCCCTGCCTGAGTTGTCGCCTCCACTGGAAGTGGGAGCCCACCTATTAAGCCCAGATTTCCGTTTTGAACGTGCCGGAGCTAACCTTCTGATTCTTTCCGACGCCTTTATCCATGCGGGTTCCGACGCAAGGAATCAGGTACGGAGGATATACACCCAGTGGGTGAAAAGCAAAACAAGTCGTTTCAGCTATGTTTCCACGGGTTTCTGAAAGTGGATTTCCAAGGGTCGCGGGTGACTTCCGACGGGGGTTTGATTCTGGTCCGAGAGTTGGACGAGCACCTGGGACTGAGCCAACTCATCGAACAGCACCTGACCGACTCACGGCGCGGGAAGAACACGCAGCTTGCGATGGCGGACCTGTTGCGCCAGTCCGTGTACAGCCGGTTGGCGGGACATGAGGATGTGAACGATGCCGAGCGTCTTTCCCAAGATCCGAGCTTCCGGCTGATCGGCTCGAAAAAGACTTGGGACCGTGGGGCGGCCCTCACTTCGAGGTTGCAGTCGTTCGAGACGGAACTGCTCGCTGAACCAGAAAACCTGGCCGGTCTGAGAACGATCAACCGGGAGCTGATCGCGAAGGCCGAAGCGATGGATTCACCGCAGCGGGTGGTGCTGGACATCGACAGCACTGAGATTCCGGTCTATGGCAACCAGGAGCAGAGCGCCTATAACGGACATTTCGGGTCCACTTGCTATCACCCGCTGCTGCTGTTCAATCGTGAAGGCGACTGCTTGGCGGCGAAACTCCGGCCCGGCAACGTGCACAGCGCCGACGATTGGGACGAGCTATTGTTACCCGAGATCGAGCGGCAGCAGAAGCACGGGAAAGAAGTGGTGGTGCGGGCCGACGCCGCCTTTGCCAAGCCGGAGATCTACGAGGCGTTGGAACAGCGCGGTGTGAACTACGCCATCCGCATTCCGGCGAACGAGAACCTGGAACGGGACATCGCCGAGTTGCTGCCGCGTCCAGTGGGACGGCCCAGTAGCAGGCCCTTGGTCGAGTACAAAAGCTTTCTCTACCAGGCAGCGAGTTGGAAGAAGGCCCGCCGGGTGGTTGCCAAAGTGGAGCATCACCAGGGCGAGTTGTTCCCGCGAGTGGGCTTCATCGTCACGAACCTGAGGCTGCCCAGCCGGGCAGTGGTGCGGTTCTATAACAAGCGTGGGACGGCGGAGCAATGGATCAAAGAAGGCAAGCAGGCGGTGAAAATGACACGGCTGAGTTGCCACCGGTTCCGGTCGAATGAAGTACGGCTATGGCTGAGCCTGATCGCCTACAACTTGAGAAACTTGTGGCGGCGGCTGGCGCTGCCGAAGAAGATCGAGAACTGGTCACTGACCAGCTTGCAGCAGCGGCTGGTGAAGACGGGCGGGCGGTTGGTGAAACATGCCCGGTACTATTGGCTTCTCTTGGCAGAGGGCCATCTGACGCGGCGGGTGTTCGCGGCGATTCTGCGGCGGATCTGGGCGCTGCCTTTACCGGCGGGCTAAAAGCTGGCGGCTTGCCGGGGGAAGGGTGGCGAAGAAAAGAAGGAGGGACGGTGGAGTGTCCGAGAATTGCGCCGAAACGCACCCAGGTTGTCGGTCCGCTCCGATCTGGATTGGTGTACCGCCCACTTTTCATGGGCGCTGATAAGGCTTCCGGCGATGCGCTACAAAAACTTGGTCGCAATCGAGGAGACTGCTGTATACTGTTCAAAGCCAGGAGGCCAAAACGGAAATCCCGGCTTACATGACTATCCTCCACTGTCCTGCAAATGAAATATATCTGGAACTTCTAGGATGAGAACATGAAAAAGTCGGGCGCGAGCCAAGGCCAGTCGGCATCGGAGCTCATCTCGAAAAGAATCGCCGAACTCGGGGACTGGCGCGGGGAAACCCTCAGCAGAATGCGCAAGCTCATCAAGGAAGCAGACCCGGACGTCGTCGAGGAGTGGAAGTGGATGGGCACTCCGATTTGGTCGCACGACGGCATCATCTGCACTGGCGAATCCTACAAGAATGTCGTGAAGCTTACCTTCTCCAAGGGCGCGTCTCTGAAGGATCCGGCCCGTCTCTTCAACTCGAGTCTCGACGGAAACGCACGCCGCGCGATCGACATCCACGAAGGAGAAGAAGTTGACGAGTCCGCCTTCAAGGCGCTCGTTCGCCAAGCGGTCGCCCTCAACAGTTCTGGCAAGTCGAAACCTTCGAAGAAAGCGAAGTCCTAAGGGATTCCGCCCCTGAACAGGTCCGACATCGGGGTGGCGGAGGTGTCGTTCCGCCCGAGCGTACCCAGGTTGAAGATGGCCTCGGCAGTCGCAAGGAGCGAATAGTGGATTAAGACAGCCGCGGCGGCGGGGGAGGTGGAGGGGGCACGCAAGTCTGTTCTACGGTTCTCGGAGAGGAGTCGTATACACTTAGTTGTTGATTCTACGCGGGACGGGATTTGTCTCTGACACGGCCCTAAGTCCAAGGCTGGGGACCCAACTGGCTGTAACGACTGCTGAAAGCGGGAAGGCCAACAGCGTCAAACCAAAATTGCAGGGCGGAGGGCCAACGCCTCTGCCGAACGAACGCTGATATGCGGGTACCTTCCGCGCATTCGTGGGGGTAGAACACTATGAGAAGTCCCTTAAAGATTGCCTTGGTTCTGCTGGCCGCGGGACTTGCCCTGATCGCGACCGGCATCTTGCTCACAGTGGGACCAAAGGTACCTACCCTTTACCCCTCGGGCCCTGACTGGCCCGCCCTGCTCAGCCTGCTGCTCGGATCCTTGCTGCTGTGGGCTGGGTGCATCGGTATCGCTGTGGTGCTACCGCGCGGTCGGGTAGTTCTGGCGGGCATCCTCACAATGGCGGGTAGCTTCGCGTTGCCCTGGTTGCTCCACGCGATAGGAGTTACTTGGTGGTCAAATTACCTCGTCGTCCCGCCGTTGGCGGTGTTGCTGGCGGGATGCATCCAATTGGGAGTTGCCGCCATTCGGCTCATGGTTCTCGCGACTTCTCGACTTGTTTCGGCTGCTCTCCACGGACCACGTCGCCGGACTCTCTTGGTTTACCTCAGGTCTGTGCTGATCGGCCTTGCGCTGGGTCTGCCTCTCTACCTCAGCTTCACCAGTTGGGGCTATGTGCCTGGTGATTTGACCTCCACGTTCCCGTTTTCCGCGCGTTTTGAGTGGGATTCGAGGCACGGGGTCGAGGCGTTCCACCTGTACGATTATGAAATCGGGGAGCATGTGTGGGGACGCCCTTGGGAGTTTCTGGTCGGGGCTCAAATCAAGCCCCAACTGGACTCTTACCTGCGGCAAACGCCGTGGCAGAAAGCGGCCGGAATTGCAGGCGTGAATGTTGTGAAGGTCATTCCCTTTGCTCTACCCGGCGCCTGGGGAAGCGGCGGCCTGACAATTGACCCCAACCTTACGCCTCTCATGCGCGCTGCCGACGAAGGGAACGTGGACGCCGTAAAACGACTGTTGGCAGAAGGGGCCGACGCGAACGCCAAAGACCAATGGGGAAGAACCCCCCTGATCCACGCCTGCGACCATGCCAACAAAGGCCAAGCCGTAATTGAGACCTTGCTCCAGGCTGGGGCAAATGTTAACGATTCTGACGTAGGCGGCGACAGCCCCCTCAGGGTCGCAGTCATAACTGCACCTCCCGAGAGTCGAGCAGTGATAATCCGAGCGTTGCTGCGTGCGGGCGCCAAGGTGGATGGGAGCAATCTCGCTGGTGTAACTCCGCTCATGACGGCAGCCGCCGCGGGGAAACTCGATGTTGTTCGCGAACTCCTCGCAGCAGGCGCGGACGTGAATAGGCAGGACAATCAGGGTGAATCAGCTCTGACCGTTGCGGAACACAGGGGCTATCCCCTAATCGTCGAGGCGCTCAGGGATGCTGGAGCGAGGCGCTAGCGGGTAGAGAATAGTCTTAATTTCAACCTGGTAGATTCTCTCTTACGTTTAAGGACCTTTTTCTTTCTTGCTGGCCATGCTTGCCCTGACTGCAGCTGCTTGCCTGCAAGCAGGGCAGACCCAGAGCGTCATATACCTTCGAGAACCCTTCGGGAATTGCAGCCTCCGGGCAGCGGGTCCGCCATTAAGATCGGCGGACCTTCGGCCGCGGTGGTCCGCCACAGCCGAGCTTTCGACGCAAATTCTGCGGCCCTAAGGCATGTCTCTCCGTCCGTCCTTCATCCCGCATGACGCGGTCGCCAATCCGAGCTAGAATGGCAGGTTCTTGAATCACGGCCGTGGCTGCCGCAGATGACTCGCCGCACGGCTATCGCGCTGAGCACAAAAAGGAAAGGCCCGACACATGGCTGAACTTCGCTTAGACCCGTTCACGCGCCGCTGGGTAGTGACCGGCAAGCGTCCGGTGATGCCGGACGTGCAAGACGCGAGCGGCTTGTGCCCCTTCTGCCCGGGTCACGAGCATTTGACGCCCCACGCCATTCGCGAATGTCGCGACGCGAGCGGCGCCTGGACGGCGCGCGTCTTCCACGATCGCGCCCCGCTGTTCCGGGTGGAAGGCGGCGCCGACCGCCGCGGCGAGGGGATGTTCGACCTCATGAACGCTGTCGGCGCGCACGAAATCGTAGTGGAAACTCCCCAGCACGGCGTGACGTTGGCGCAGATCCCCGAGGAACCCTTTGCCCGGGTGTTGGAACTTTTCCGCGACCGCATCCTCGACCTGAAGCGCGACAGTCGCCTCCGCTATGTCTCGCTCTTCAAGGATCAGCACACAGCTTCCGCGGCGCTGCAAGGCCACAGCCATTCGCAGGTGCTGGGGACGCCCGTTCTGCCGCAACCGCTGGAAATCGAGTTTCGTTGGAGCCGCGCGCACTTCCTGAGGCGGGAGCGGTGCATTTATTGCGATGTCTTGCAGCAGGAACTGCGCGAGGAGAAGCGAGTGGTGGATCAGAATGTGGATTTCGTGGCGTTTTGTCCTTTTGCCTCACGCTGGTCTTATGAGCTCTGGGTGGTTCCCGTAAGCCATTCTTCTTCGTTCGAGAACGATCTAGCGGAACCCGGGCGCATTGCGTCGCTCGCGCCGTTTCTGAAGTCCTGCCTGCAGCGCGTGGAAAAGCTCTCGCCGACTCTTCACATGGTGGTTCACACCGAACCGAATTTGCAGGCGCAGAAGCCCACTAAAGACTGGTGGGAGACCTTGCGGGACGATTATCATTGGCACATCGAGATTCAACCCGATGTCGAGGGGCGGCGCCGCTTCCTGGGAACGGAGGGCTTCCACTTTAATCCCATTCCGGCGGAACAGGCCGCGTTGGTCCTGCGCGCGCTCGAGCCGGGAGTCGAACCGCCACCCCCAGCGTGAGGATGCGAAATTTCGTGACCCCAACATGGAATCAAATTCGGCTCGTGGTGTTCGACCTCGACGGCACCCTGGTGGACAGCAAGCAGGACCTGGCGTTGAGCGTGAACGCCATGCGGCGCGCGATGGGCCTCGGTCCACTGCCGCTCGACTTGATCGCCTCCTACATCGGCCACGGCGCCACGGAGTTGGTGCGCCGCTCGCTGGGAGCACTCGCCACGAGTGAAAATGTTGACAAAGGTATGGCCTTTTTTCTGAATTATTACCACGATCATATGCTTGATCATACGGCCCCTTACCCGGGAGTACCCGAGGCGCTCGAAAAGCTCCGGGCCCACAAGCTGGCGGTGCTGACGAACAAGCCCGTCAATTTCACCCGCGAGATGCTGACGCGACTGGGGTTCGCGTCCTACTTCACGTTCATTTACGGCGGCAACAGTTTTCCGCAGAAGAAACCTGACCCCGTGGGTTTGCACAAAATGATGGAAGATCTCGAGGTGCCTGCTGCCCAGACCCTCATAGTGGGAGATTCTGACACCGATGTGCTGACTGGACGGAACGCTGGGGTCTGGACCTGTGGCGTTACGTATGGATTCGGCGCGGACACGCTGCAGCAGGCTCCACCTGATCTCGTGATCGATGATTTACGGGAACTCCCGCCGCTGCTGGACGGTCTGCGGAAAGGGTGATACCGAGGGGGTGTGAGGTTTTCAGAAATGCCTGCCGGAGCTCGGAGGTGGGCGCTCCCTCCAACTTGTTCCGGTTCCGTCGCATCCAACCGAAAGCGGAACACCCTATGACAAATTCTGCGGATGCAGGGCTGCGGGCAACGTCCTGAAGCCGGAGAGAAAGGAACGGCGCTAGAAATCTTGAAGCTGAGAACTTGGTGCGGACGAGTCAAGTTTTCCATTCTTGGGAGGGCGGGGCTTCAGCCCCGCCACGACAGCCCCCTCACCCGTCCTTGGTACCCCCTCTCCCCCGCGCGTGCGGGGGGGAGGGCTGGGGGGAGAGGGGAGTGCCGTTTCGGCAGGGTTAAAAACCTGGCCTTCCGCAATCCGCGAAGCCGCCCTCGTCGGTTTGAAGTTGCAGCCTTCGCTAGGCTGCCGCTTGCCAGCACGCTTGGCGTGCTCGTGGGCCTTTGCCTGTTGCCCGGCATTGCAGGTTTTTCTCAGCAAGCACCCGCGAAACCGCAAACGGAAAGCGCCCAAGCTCCCACCGCGCCGCCAGCCGGGGCCGAGCCGGAACAGCCGCTGCCCGGCGATTGGGCTCCTGATCTGCTTTACGGTGTCTTGAGTTCGCCCAACGAAGAAGCACAGCACGCGCTCCTGCGCGCGACCTTCGCGGCGGGGCCAGCCATCATTCCCCAGCTCGCCGAGGCGCTCAAGGACGATCGCACCGCCGAGTACGCGGCGCAGTCTCTGGCTTTCATCGGCGGCGAACAGGCTTTGGACGTTTTGTGGAAACTGCTCACCGACCCTCGCGACCTCAACCTGCGGCGTTTCACCTACGGCATGCTCGCGGAATACGAATCGCCACAAGCCACCGATGTACTCTTCGACGTCATCAACAAGTCCGACGCCGAGCCGGACCGCACCGTGACGGAAACCGCGGTCATTGCCCTTACGGTTCACACCGACCCCAAATTGCTTCCTCGGCTGCGCGAGGCCGAGAGCAAGCTGCAGGACGTCGTTATCCGCGACGACCTGGACAATGCCCGTGCGGTCATTGAAGCGCGCGCCAAATACTTCGCGTCGCCGCAAGGGAAGAAGGCCGGTGGCTCATTGGAGTCCGCCGTTCGGACCTACTTCATTCCGGCGCTGGGGATGCCGCCCCCTCCGGAGGCTGCACCGGTTTCTACCGCAAAAAAGGCCACGGGAAAGGGTGCGACTCCGCCCGCGCGGACGCAGTCCAAGCCGCTCGTTTCTGTGGAGATTCGCAACGTCACTCTGTCACCGGACAAAAACCGCGCCCTCGCCCGCGTGGTCTTCGAAGATCCCACGGCGACGGCGTACTACGATATCGTCCTGCAGAAACGGTACGGAGACTGGACGATTGCCAGCGTCTGGTTGGGCCCCGAGATCGAGAAGCCGCAACCGGAGGCGACGCGTCCGCCGGTCGAGCCAGCACCGCAGTGAGGCGCCCGCGCCCCGCGATTCCCACGGTTCACTGCGTTCCCCCAGGGAGTGATTGCCACGCCTGCGCGGTTACCGCATAATCGGAATTCCATGAAATACGTCATCGTGGGAACTGCCGGTCACATCGATCACGGAAAGTCGGCGCTGGTCCTGGCGCTCACGGGCACGGACCCTGACCGCTGGGAAGAAGAGAAGCGCCGCGGCATCACCATCGATTTGGGCTTCGCTCATCTGGACCTGGGTGGGGACCTGCGCATTGGCTTCATCGACGTTCCCGGCCACGAGCGCTTTGTGAAAAACATGCTGGCAGGAGTGGGAGGCATCGATATTGTCCTGCTGGTCGTGGCCGCGGACGAATCCATCAAACCTCAAACGCGCGAGCACTTCGATATTTGCAGGCTGCTGGGCATTCGCCAGGGCCTGATCGTGATGACCAAGGCCGACCTAGTGGAGCGAGATGTGCTGGACTTGGTGTGGCTGGAGGTTCAGGAGTTCGTCGCGGGCTCATTCCTGGAAGGCGCGCCGATTCTTGCTGTGAGCGTACGCACCGGCGAAGGGTTAGGAGAGCTGAAGCAGGAACTGCGCCGGCTGAGCCTGGAACTTCCTCCCAAGCCGGCTGACCTGCCCTTTCGGCTGCCCATCGACCGCTCTTTCGTCATGAAGGGATTTGGGGCGGTCGTGACGGGCACGCTCATCGCCGGAACGGTTGAGAAAGAAGCCGAAGTGGAAATCTTCCCCTTGGGCCGGCGCGTGCGCGTGCGTGGCATCGAGGTCTACAATGCCCCCGCCGACCGCGCCACGGCCGGCCAGCGAACCGCTCTCAACCTGGCGGGCGTTGAAGCCAGGCAGATCACGCGTGGCATGGTGCTGGCCACGCCCGGCTTGTTCCAGCCTACAGCGCGCCTGGATTGCACGCTGAGCCTCCTGCCCAACGCGCGGCCGTTGCGGAACCACGCTCAGGTTCATTTCCATTGTGGGACCGCGGAAATGCTGGCAGAGGTTGCGCTGCTCGACGGCAAAGAGCTGGCGCCGGGCGCGACCGGCCTTGTGCAGCTCCGCCTGGCGGAGCCCGGTTTGTTCGTTCCCGGTGACCGCTTCATTGTTCGGCAATTCTCGCCCGTCACGACGCTAGGCGGCGGCAGGGTGCTCGACAATCAGCCACCGAAACACCGCCTCGGCGACGCCGCCGCAATCGAATCCCTGCGTATCCTGGAGCGCGGAGAGCCGGAAGCACGCTTGGAGCTTCTGGCGCAGCAAGCGGGTGAGGCCACCCTCGCCGCGCTTGCGGCCCGTACGGGTTGGAGACCTGCTGACGTTCTCCGCGTGGCAAAATCCCTCGAAGCCAAAAACCGCCTTGCACTCCTCGGACAACCACCCAGCCTGCTCGCTCACCAGGAACATTTCGAGCAACTGGCGAAGCGCGTCGTCGAGCAGCTCGAGAGATTTCATGCTGCGAACCCGCTGGTCGGCGGGCTGCCGAAAGAGGAGCTTCGCTCCAAGCTGGGCGCCGGTGGCGCAGCGCGCTTTCTGCCCTCACCTACGCTGCTCAACGCCCTTCTGCAATCCCTGGCGGCGCAGGGGAGAGTTGACGTGCAAGGGGAAACGGTCCGGCTAGGTGGCCGCCGGATCCAACTGTCTCCGGAAGAAGTCGCGGCGCGAGACCAGATCACCACCGCCTTTCAGAAGGCCGGCCTGGCTGTGCCCAGCGCTCGCGAAGTCCTTGAGAAGTTGCAGGTCGATCGCGCGCGCGCCGAAAAGCTGTTAAGGATTCTCCTGAAGGAAAATGTCCTGCACAAAGTGACGGAGGACTTGATCTTCCACCAGTCGGCGCTCCGTGAACTGCGCGAAATCCTGGCGCGTCGCAAGGCGCAGAATAGCCGCCTGAGCGTTGCAGACTTCAAACAACTCACCGGGCTCACCCGAAAGTACGCCATTCCTCTCCTCGAATACCTCGATCGAGAGCGCGTAACTCGACGCGAGGGTGACGAGCGTATCATCCTCTAACGAAGCGCGGGTTGTCAGTCGAGGGGTCGATTTTCGACGTCGGCAGCCGGTTCCGACGAGGCCTTGAGAATGTCGCGCAGGAGAGAAAGCGGAAGTCCTACCACGTTGGAATAGCAACCGGAAATGTGCGTTACGAACCTCGACGCCAATCCCTGGATGGCGTACGCACCGGCTTTATCGTAGGGTTCGTGGCTGCCGACGTAGCCGCGAATCTCCTCGTCGCTGAGTTCGCCAAAAGTGACAAAGGTGGTCTCGTGCGCGAGGGCGGCGATCTCGCCCGGTGCTCTTACCAGGCAGATTCCGGTGATTACCTGATGCGTCTGGCCGGAAAGCAGGCGGAGCATGCGTGTGGCGTCGTAGGGCCCGTGGGGCTTCCCGAGGACCACGCCGTGGATGGCAACAACCGTATCCGCGCCCAGCACCAAACTGCCCGGCGGGGAACTCGCGGCCACGCGCAGCGCTTTGGCCCGGGCATTGCGACGGGCGAACTCCTCGGGAAACTCGCCGGACCCCGGCTGCCCCTCATCGATTCCGCTGGGACAAACCTCGAAGTCGAAACCCGCGTTGCGAAGCAACTCCTTCCGGCGCGGCGAATGGGAGGCAAGAATCAACCTCATGGGCGTGGCATTATAGAAGCGTAAGCGGCCCCTCTCAAGCGGTTTCCCCGCTGGCGCGCAGTATGCTAGACTGTTGGATTCTCTGGGGTCCAAAGTCCACGCTGGGGAACGCCGATCGTGGATGAAATCGGCAAGCTGTTACCGTTTGTGTTCAGGAAGCAGATCCGCCGCGCGGAGCCGCGCTTGCTTGAAATCCTGATTCCGCTTTGGCCCCGCATCGCGGGCAAGACTATGGCGCAGCATTCCCAACCTGCGGCCTTTGAATCCGGCGTCTTGACCCTCACCACCGACTGCGCCACCTGGGGTGCGCAGCTCCGACAGATGACGGAGGAGATTCGCGCGGAGATCAACAGCTTTCTGGGTCAGCCGGTGGTGAAGAAGCTGCGAGTGAAGAAGGTGGCCCAACTTGACTTGTTTGCACCCCGGCCCTCGAGTGGAACCGCCACGCGCACTCTGGTTCCTCAGGAGGGGGCTGTCGACACGACTTCGATCCCCGATCCCGAAATTGCCCGGGTGATCGCAAGCTCCTATGCCAAGTACTTCGCCCGCCCTCGGAGATGAATTGAGCCCATGGCTTTAACCGAAAAAGACGTCCTCTACGTCGCCGACCTCGCCCACTTGGAACTTACGGAGGAAGAGATAAAGAAGTTCCTCCCCCAACTGGATTCGATCTTGCAGTACATGGAGAAACTGAACGAACTCGACACCTCGCAAGTCGAGCCGATGGCGCAGGTCACCTATCCCGCCTCCCAGCGCCCCTCGTTACGCGCCGACGCGCCGCGCAAGACCTTCGCGCAGGAGGAGGCTCTGGCGAACGCTCCCGAGCAAGGTGCGGGGAGTTTCAAGGTGCCGCGCGTCATCGAGCGGGAGGAATGAATCGCCCGAGACACGCTGCGCCGCGGGCTTTGATCCGAGGCGCTAACCCGGCTTGACCGTAGCAAGCAAGCTTCTGCTGAGTCATTCATAATGGACTTCACTACTCTGACCATTAGCCAGATCCAAGAACTCTTGAAGAGCCGCCAGGCGACCGCCGTCGAAATCGCGGAAGCCCACCTGGCGCGCATCGACCAGAAGGACAAAGAGGTCCGCGCCTACCTCAGCCCATGCCCCGAGCGCGCCCTCGAACAGGCGAGGAAGGTGGACCGGAAGATCGCTGCCGGCGAAACGCTCACACCTCTTGCCGGCGTGCCCCTCGCCGTCAAGGACGTCATCCTGACGCATGGCCTCCGCACCACCTGTGCCTCGCGGATCTTGGCGGACTTCGTCGCTCCTTACGACGCCACAGCGGTCGAAAGGCTGGAACGTGCCGGCGCCGTTGTCCTGGGCAAGACGAATTGCGACGAATTTGCCATGGGCTCTTCCACGGAAAACTCCGGTTTCTATCCGACCCATAATCCCCACGATTTGACTCGCGTGCCCGGAGGCTCCAGTGGCGGTTCGGCTGCGGCCGTCGCCGCCCACCTGGCTACGGTCGCGCTGGGTTCGGACACCGGCGGTTCCATCCGCCAGCCGGCGGCGTTCTGCGACATTGTCGGGATGATGGGAACTTATGGGAGGGTCTCGCGCTACGGATTGGTGGCGTTTGCGTCCTCGCTCGACCACATCGGGCCATTTGGGCGCTCGGTACGCGACGTGGCCCTCGTGCTGCAAACGATCGCCGGGCACGACCCGATGGATTCGACCTCCGCGCCAGTCCCCGTTGGCGATTACGCGAGTGCGCTGACCGGGGATGTCCGGGGCATCCGCGTGGGAGTTCCCAATGAGTACCTCAAGGGGTTGAGCCCCGAAATCGGCGACAACATCCAGAAGGCCATCGACCTATTCAGCAAGCTGGGTTGCCGCATCGTTCCCATCAGCTTGCCGCACACCGACTATGCCATCGCATGCTACTACATCATCTGCACGGCCGAGGCCAGCTCCAACCTCGCTCGCTACGATGGCGTCCGCTATGGATTCCGGTCTCCTCAGCACACGGATTTGCAGGACATGTACCGGAAGACCCGCGACCGTGGATTCGGGGCGGAAGTAAAACGCCGCATCATGCTCGGAACCTATGCTTTGAGTTCCGGGTATTATGACGCTTATTACCTGAAAGCTCAGAAAGTCCGTACGCTCATCACCCGCGATTTCGTCGAGGCTTTTGACGAAGTCGATGTCATCGTGACACCCACTTCACCGATTCCCCCCTTCAAGCTCGGCGAGCGCGTGGACGATCCCCTCCAGATGTACCTCGCCGATATCTATACCGTCACGGCCAGCCTGGCCGGCATTCCCGGGATTTCCGTTCCCTGCGGGAAGACGCCGAGCAAGCCGCACTTGCCCGTGGGTATGCAAATCTTCGCCAAACACTTCGACGAAACGAAGCTGCTGCAAGTCACCCACGCGTTCGAAAAAGCCGGAGGGTTCAAGCTGGCTTGAGCTGGTGGAGAGAATCCCGTGCCGGCCTAGGACTTGAAGAGCCGGTCGCACCGCTTCTTGGCGTTGTGGGCTTTGGAGGCAGGGCGGGTACCGAATCGAAGATCTCAAATTCCAGATTCAAAAAGACGCAGGCTCGCCTCGGGGGCCTTCCATACCTGGGGCTCTCGCCTCCGAAACGGTCTCCCTTCACGGCTCGTCTGTGGCTGGGGAATTCCCCTTCCGAATCTGCTCCAGTTTTCTCAGGAACTCCTCGCGCTCGTGGCGGGCTTCGGTCACCCGGCGCGTTTTCTCGGTCACGTAGCGCTGGCCCTTCATTCCCGAATCCTGCAAAGACCGAATCCAGGCGCCCAGTTGCTTTGAAATGCTCTCTGCCTGGGATTTCAAATTCAAGATCTCAGATTCCAGATCGCGGAAACCGGGCAACCGTTCCAGCAGGCAGAGCATGGAGCGCACTTCGCCGGCCGACCCGCGAGAAATATAGAGAAACGTATGGAGCTCTTGATTTGTGCCTCTTTCAAACCCTTCCGCAATGTTGTTGGAGACGGATACGGCTGCGCGCTCAATCTGGTCGCGAAGACTACGCTGGCTTCTGAACGGGGGTTTCGAAGTCGTCGCATAAGTCTGCACGGCGAGTTCGATGCTGGCCTGCCACACGGGAAGCTGCTCAAACCGCTCGTGTCGCAATCCGGGCCCCTTGAATCTGGAATCTTGAATCTACGGTCGCAGCAAGTCTAACAGTCTGTGGAAAACCGTCCCAGACAAGTCATCGGCAGAAAGTCTAACAGTTTGCGGAAGAATATTCCAAGGGCATGATCCTGAGCCCTTCGGGTAGAAAACGCCGGGTGGCAAGGGCCAGAACTCGGATTCAAGATTCAACATTGAACAGCGCCCCATCGCCCGTCACGGCGGTCGCTGCCACGCTCAAGCGGGTGAGGCACCCGCGCCCCCAGGTCAAATCCTGAACAAGGGATCGGACTTCGTGCGCGCTCTCAGCGCCGAAGGTGATCCATGTCGCCCGGTCTTCTTGCGCGGCGCCGGGGTTCAACACCGCTTCGTCAAACTTTAAAGAGTGAGTCGAATCTCTTCTTAGCGTTGTCGACTTTGGAGCCGGGGTACTGGCCGCTGGCGAGCAAAACCGGGTTGGGTTGGAAGTAATCGCAGTAGTTCGCGGCTCCCTTATCGCCGATCCACTCGGCCTGGGTTTCCGCGCACTGGTTGTGTTTGCCGGGGTCGTAGAATTGGCAATTGCGGCAACAATGCAGGTCGGAATCGCACTGGGGGCAGGTGTCGGCGCGAAGCACGCGGCTCCCGGAGGGGTGTTCAATCTTCACGCCGCATTTCCAGCAGTTGAAAAGCATAACGAGCTCTCAGCGGTCAGCTATCAGCTTGAACGGAAAAACAAACCCGTTTTTGCTGAAAGCTGACGGCTGATCGCTGAACGCTGACAGCTTCCTTTACTGTGTTCTCGCCTCGTCCTCGTCGGCCAGCTCTGCGCTCACGCCCGGGGCCGCAGGGATGGGCTGCTCCGTGCTGGCGGCAGTGACGGGTGCGGCCTCCGGCTCGGCCCGCTCGACTTCCGTGAGCAGCTTGAAGTTCCGGTAGTATTCCAGGCCCGTGCCCGCCGGAATCAAGCGGCCCATGATGACGTTTTCCTTCAGGCCCCGCAGGTGGTCCACCGCCCCGCGGATGGAGGCTTCCGTGAGCACGCGCGTGGTCTCCTGGAACGACGCGGCCGAGATGAAGGAATCGGTGGCCAGCGATGCTTTGGTAATTCCCAGCAGCAAAGGCCGGCCGGTGGCGGCCTTTCCACTTTTCACCTTGGTGCGCTCGTTCTCCTCGCGGAATTTGAACTTGTCGATCTGCTCGTCGAGCAGGAATTCGGTGTCTCCCACTTCTTCAACTTTCACCCAACGCATCATCTGCCGCACGATAACTTCGATGTGTTTGTCGTTGATATTGACGCCTTGCAGCCGGTAGACTTCCTGGATTTCATCGACGAGATACTTCTCCAGTTCCTTTTCCCCGAGGACCGCCAGGATATCGTGCGGGTTACGCGGGCCATCCATGAGCGGCTCGCCGGCGCGGACTCGCTCGCCTTCCTGCACGGAGACGTGCACGCCGCGCGGCAGCAAGTATTCTTTGGTTTCACCCTTGTCGGGAACCACCAGAATCTTGCGCTGGCCTTTGGCCACGTCGGCGTACCGCACGATGCCGTCGATTTCCGTAATCACCGCGGGCTCGTGCGGCTTGCGCGCTTCAAAGAGCTCGACCACGCGCGGCAGACCACCCGTGATGTCCTTGGTCTTGGTGGTTTCACGCGGGATCTTTGCCAGCACGTCGCCAGGGCTCACTTCATCGCCATCCTGAACCATCAGGTGGGCGCGGGAGGGCATCAGGTACTTCTTCGTCCCCTTCTTTTCGTTGCGGATGACGATCTGCGGCTGGTTCTTCTCATCCGGCGCCTCCTTCACCACCCACTGCGACAAGCCGGTCACCTCATCGACCTGCTCCTGCAACGTGACGCCGGCCTCCAGGTCTTTGAACTGGACCGTGCCGTTCACTTCGGTCAGGATCGAGAAAGTGTACGGATCCCATTCGACAACAACGTCTCCGACCTTCACCGGAGACCCGTCGGCCGCCTTGATTCTCGCGCCGTACACCACCGAGTACCGTTCGCGCTCGCGGCCCTTGTCGTCTACGATGACCACCGCACCGTTGCGATTCATCACCACGTGGGCGCCTTCGCGGTTCGTCACGGTCTGCACGTTGTGGAACTTCAAGAAGCCGTTGTTCTTTGCCTCCAGAGTGCTCTGCTCGGTGATACGGCTGGCCGTGCCGCCGATGTGGAAGGTCCGCATGGTGAGCTGCGTGCCAGGCTCGCCGATGGACTGAGCTGCAATCACGCCCACGGCCTCGCCCATTTCCACAACGCGGCCGGTGGCAAGATTGCGTCCGTAGCAGCGCACGCAAACTCCGCGCCGGGACTCGCAGGTCAGCACGGAACGAATCTTCACGCGCTCGATGCCGGCCGCCTGAATGGCCGCCGCCAAGTCCTCGTTAATCTCCTGGTTCACGTCCACGATCACGTTGCTTTCGTAGTCTTTGATCTGCTCGAGTGATACCCGGCCCACAATGCGGTCGCGGAGCGGTTCCACCACTTCGCCCGCTTCCACGATCGGCTCCACATAGATCCCGTCCAGCGTGCCGCAGTCAAACTCGGAAATGATTACATCTTGCGCCACGTCCACCAAGCGGCGGGTCAGATACCCAGAGTCTGCAGTCTTGAGAGCGGTATCCGCCAAGCCCTTGCGCGCGCCGTGGGTCGAGATGAAGTATTGCAGCACGTTCAAGCCCTCGCGGAAATTCGCGGTAATGGGCGTTTCGATGATCTCACCGGAAGGCTTTGCCATCAGACCGCGCATGCCAGAGAGCTGGCGGATTTGCTGCTTCGATCCGCGCGCGCCGGAATCGGCCATGATGAAAATGGGATTGAGCTGGCCGGAGGTGTCCTGAGTCTCCATGGTCTGGAACATCTCGTCCGCCACGCGGTCGGTCACGTTCGACCAAATCGCGATCACCTTGTTGTAGCGTTCACCGTGGGTGATGGCTCCTTCCTGGTACTGCTTTTCAACTTCGATCACTTCCTTCTCAGCCGCATTGACCAAGGCGGCCTTGCTGAGGGGCACCACGAGGTCATCAATTCCAATCGAGATGCCTGCCTTAGTCGCGTACAGGAAGCCCAGGGTCTTAATCTCGTCCAACATCGGGACCGTGGTATCGAGGCCAAAGCGCAAGTAGCAGTAGTTCACCAGCGCGCCCAGACCTTTCTTCCGGAGCAAGCCGTTGACGTACGGCATCTCCTTGGGCAAGTGGTCATTGAAAATCACCCGGCCCACGGTGGTGTTGACAAACTGGTTCTTGACCGTGAGGGGCTCCGTGTGCAGCACGTCCTGATCATCGTAGGCCGTGGTCAGGTCGATGACGCGCCCGGTGTAGCGCAAACGAATCGGGGTCAGCGTTTCAACCTCGCCCGCCTCCAGAGCCAGCAGAACCTCTTCCGAATTCGCGAAGGCTCGACCATCGCCTTTGGCCCCACGTTTCTCCTTCGTCAGGTAATAAACGCCCAGGACGATGTCCTGGGTGGGAACCGCGAGAGGCTGGCCGTTGGCCGGCGAGAGAATGTTGTGCGACGACAGCATCAGAACCGAAGCCTCGATTTGGGCTTCGGGCGAAAGCGGGATGTGCACCGCCATTTGGTCCCCGTCGAAATCGGCATTGAACGCCGTGCAGACCAGGGGGTGAATCTTGATGGCCTTGCCTTCCACGAGCACCGGCTCGAAGGCCTGGATGCCCAATCGGTGCAAGGTGGGCGCGCGGTTCAGCAGCACCGGGTGGTCCTTGATGACTTCTTCGAGAATGTCCCAGACCACCGATTCCTGGCGTTCCACCATCTCTTTCGCGGCCTTGATCGTCGAGCAGTGGCCCTCCTGCTCGAGCCGGTGATAGATGAAGGGCTTGAAAAGTTCCAAAGCCATCTTCTTGGGCAGGCCGCATTGATGCAGTTTCTGCTCGGGCCCCACGACAATCACCGAACGCCCGGAGTAATCCACCCGTTTCCCGAGGAGGTTCTGGCGGAAGCGTCCCTGCTTGCCTTTGAGCGTATCGGAGAGGGACTTGAGCGGGCGGTTGTTGGCCCCCCGCAACACCCGGCCCCGGCGGCCGTTGTCAAATAGGGCATCCACCGCTTCCTGCAGCATGCGTTTTTCGTTGCGGACGATCACGTCAGGAGCGTGGAGCTCGATCAGCTTCTTGAGCCGGTTGTTCCGATTGATGACGCGCCGATAGAGGTCGTTCAGATCGGAGGTCGCAAAACGGCCGCCGTCCAGAGGAACCAGGGGCCGCAGTTCCGGTGGAATCACCGGGATGACGTCCAGAATCATCCACTCCGGTTTGTTCCCCGACTTCCGAAACGCCTCGACCACCTTCAGCCGCTTGGCGTACTTGACCCGCTTCTGTTGTGAGGGGTCATTCTTCATCTTTTCGCGCAGGTCTTCCGCAAGGACCTCAACATCGATCTGCTTCAAGAGCTCTTTAATAGATTCCGCTCCCATCCCGGCGCGGAATTTCCCGGGGAATTCCTGCTGAAGCTGCCGGTAGCGTTCTTCCGTCAGCAACTCCCTTTCTTTGAGGGGAGCTTCCCCCGGATCGACGACCACGTAGCTCTCGAAGTACAGGATACGCTCGAGATCCCGGAGCGAGATATCCAGCAGGTGGCCGATGCGGCTGGGGAGGCCCTTGAAGAACCAGACATGCGAGCAAGGGGAGGCCAGCTCAATATGCCCCATGCGCTCGCGGCGAACCTTGGAAAGCGTCACCTCGACGCCGCACTTGTCGCAGATCACGCCGCGATGCTTCATGCGCTTGTACTTGCCGCACAAGCATTCCCAGTCGGTGACTGGCCCAAAGATGCGCGCGCAGAACAGGCCGTCACGCTCCGGCTTGAAGGTCCGGTAATTGATGGTCTCCGGCTTCGTCACTTCGCCGTGGGACCAGGACCGGATTTTTTCCGGCGACGCCAGGCTAATGCGAATCGCGTCGAACTCACCAATCAGACTCACTCGATCATAAGGGCTGCTGCGAAACAAGGTTTTCCTCCTTTGAAGGAGAGAAGAGATTTACGAACGCTGCGCCACCGGGAAGTCTGCGCGTCGAGCGGCGAGACCAAAGCCCGGCGGCAACCCGCTGCGCTACTCAGCGCCCACGGGCGCGACCTGTTCCTTGGGCTTCTTGATCAGTTCCACGTCGAGGCAGAGGCTTTGCAGCTCCCGCACCAGCACGTTGAACGACTCCGGCACGCCGGGTTCGATCGCGGCCTCGCCTTTGACGATGGCTTCGTAGATCTTCGCGCGGCCGTAAACGTCGTCGGATTTCGCCGTGAGGAGCTCTTGCAGGATGTACGCCGCGCCGTAAGCTTCCAGGGCCCAGACTTCCATTTCTCCGAACCGCTGGCCCCCGAACTGAGCCTTACCTCCGAGCGGTTGCTGTGTGATCAGAGAGTAAGGACCAATCGAGCGAGCGTGGATCTTGTCATCCACCAAATGGGAGAGCTTGAGCATGTAAATGTAGCCGACCGTTACCTGCTGTTCAAACGCTTCGCCCGTCATTCCGTCGTAAAGATTGATTTTGCCCGAAAGCGGCAGACCCGCTTTTTCCAGGTAGTCCTTGATTTCCCGTTCTGTCGCGCCGTCGAACACCGGCGTGGAGAAGGGGATTCCCTCCGTCAGCGAGCGGGCATAGTCGAGAACGTGTTCGTCATCCAGATCATCGAGGGCTCCCGCCATGGCGCTGTTGCGGAAGAGACCTTTGAGTTCCTTGCGAAGCAGTTCCGCGCGGGCCTCAACGGTAAAGAGCTGGCGGATTTTGTTTCCCAGTTCCCGGGCGGCCCAGCCGAGGTGCGTCTCCAGAATTTGTCCCACGTTCATTCGCGAAGGGACGCCCAGGGGATTGAGCACGACTTCCACCGGAGTCCCATCCGGCATGTAAGGCATGTCTTCTTCAGGCAGGATGCGCGCGATGACGCCCTTGTTTCCGTGCCGACCTGCCATCTTATCGCCGACAGAGAGCTTGCGCTTCATGGCGATATAGACTTTGACGAGCTTGATGACTCCCGGAGGAAGCTCATCGCCCTTCTTCAACTTCTGGATCTTCTCGTCGGTAATCTTGCGCAGGATGTCGATCTGCCGCGAAGTCATCTCCTCGATCTCATCGATTTTCTCGATGAGGGTGGGATCCTTCTTGGCGATCCTCATGCGTTTGAGGTTGCGCGCCGAGATCCGCGCCAACACCTCACGAGTGAGCTTGGTCCCCTTGGTGACCAGCCGTTTGTTGGTCTTCTCGTCGTGCAGGTCCGCCAAGAGCTCCTCGTCTTCCAGCAACGCGCAGAGGCGCTTCAAGCGCTCGTCCTGGAGAATGCGGATTTCGTCGTTCAGGTTCTTCTCCAAGCGGGCCACCTGCGAGCCCTCAATGGTCTTCGCGCGCTCATCTTTCTCCGTCCCCTTGCGGGAGAAGATCTTCACATCGACCACGATTCCTTCAATGCCGGGAGGGCAAGTGAGTGAAGCGTCCCGAACGTCCCCGGCCTTCTCGCCGAAGATGGCCCGCAGGAGTTTCTCTTCGGGCGTGAGCTGCGTCTCGCCCTTGGGCGTGACCTTCCCCACCAGGATGTCGCCCGGCTTCACGTACGCGCCGATGCGGATGACGCCGCTTTCATCCAGGTCTTTCAGCAGAGATTCCGAGACGTTCGGGATGTCACGCGTGATTTCCTCGGGTCCGAGCTTGGTGTCGCGGGATTCGATCTCGAATTCCTCGATGTGGATCGAGGTGTAAGAATCCTCCTTCACCAGTTTTTCGCTGACCAGGATGGCGTCTTCAAAGTTGTAGCCGCGCCAGGGCATGAAGCCTACCAGCACGTTGCGGCCCAGGGCCAGCTCCCCTCGGTCCGTGCAGGGGCCGTCAGCCAGAACCTGGCCGGCATGAACCCGCTGGCCCTTGAAGACCACGGGTTTCTGGTTGATGCAGGTGTTCTGGTTGGAGCGGCGGAACTTGATGAGCTGGTAGATGTCGGCGCCCACTTCGCGGGAGAGCTGCCCGCTGTGGCCGTCACCCTCGACGCGCACGATGATGCGCTCGCTATCCACGCTGTCGACCACGCCGTTGCGGCGGCAGATCACCACCGCGCCCGAATCGCGAGCCGTGACTTCTTCCATCCCCGTACCCACCAAGGGCGCCTGGGCGCGCAGCAAGGGGACCGACTGCCGTTGCATGTTGGAACCCATCAGCGCACGGTTGGCGTCGTCGTTTTCCAGGAAGGGGATCAATGAAGCCGCTACACTGACCAGTTGTTTCGGGCTGACGTCGATGTAATCAATCTCATCGCGCCGCTTGAGCACGAAGTTGCCGGCCTGGCGCGCATTGACCAGTTCGTGAACGATGCGCCCCTTTTCGTCGATGGCCACGTTGGCCTGCGCAATCACGTACTGGTCCTCTTCCCACGCCGACTGGTAGAACGCGTAAGGCTCGCACTCCACCAGCTTGCGTTTCTTTTCGCGAAGTTCCTCGTTGGCTTTCTCCACCTGGCTCAATTCGACGTGTTCGCCCACTTTCCACGCACCGTCGCCGCCGTGCGTGACGGTGACGTAATCGACGACGCGACCGCCGCGAACTTTGCGATACGGGCTTTCGATGAACCCGTACTCGTTGATCTGCGCGTAGCAGGAAAGGGAAGAAATCAAGCCGATGTTCGGACCTTCCGGGGTTTCGATAGGGCAGATGCGGCCGTAGTGGGTGGGGTGAACGTCGCGCACTTCGAAGCCCGCGCGCTCACGGGAAAGTCCCCCGGGTCCGAGCGCAGAGAGACGCCGCTTATGTGTAATCTCGGAGAGCGGGTTTGTCTGGTCCATGAACTGGGAGAGTTGTGAGGAACCGAAGAATTCACGGATCGCCGCCATGACCGGCTTGGCATTAATGAGATCATGCGGCATGGCGGTGGACATCTCCTGGTAAACCGACATCTTCTCTTTAATCGCCCGCTCCATGCGCACCAGCCCCAGGCGGAACTGGTTCTCGAGCAATTCGCCGACAGCGCGAACGCGGCGATTCCCCAGATGGTCGATGTCATCGACGGAAAAAGTTCCGCCGGGGTTCTTGCGGAGGTCCAACAGGTAGCGGATGGCCGCATAGAAATCCTCCGGCTCGAGCGTCCGCTTGTCGAGTGGCAACTGCACCGGCGAGTGTTCCGAGTGATCCGTGGCCAGCGTGCCTTCGCAGGCGCGCACGACCTCCGAACAGATGTTCCCTTCCCGCTTTCCAACGAACATCTTCTCGTCGTCCACTACCACGTAGAAATTAGCGCGCGGCAAGTTCCTGGCGTCTTCGGTCTCAAATTCGCTGGCCTTGTCGTCCAGGCGGTTCTTGAGCTTGGTGTAGTAACCGAGTTTGATGTTGAATTTCAACCTGCCGACGCGGGAGAAATCGTACTTCCGCGGATCAAAGAACATACCGTTGAACAGAGAGGTCGCGGTATCGAGCGTGGGCGGGTCACCCGGGCGCATCTTGCGATACATTTCAATCAACGCTTCCTGAGATGTCTTCAGGGTGTCGCGCCGCAAAGTCTGGCTGATGACCACGCCCGCATCGTCACGTTCCGGGAAGAACACTATCAGCCCCTGAATCCCTGCCTCCAGGACGGAATTCAGGACGCTGGAGGTGATTTCGTTGTTGGATTCGAGCAAAACCTCGCCCGTGGCGGGGTCGACAACGTCGGCGGCGGCGAAAGCCCCCTCCAGATCATGCGCAGCCACTTCCACGTGCGTAACCCGCGCCTTCTGGATTTCCCGGAAGAGCGCCGGCGTAATTTTCTTGCCGGCGTGCACGAGCGTTTCATGCGTCCGTGGATGCTCAATGTCCTTGGAGATCTTGTTGTTGACCAATCCCTCCGAGACCTCCCAGAAGAGCTTGCGGTCCTTGATCGAGAGGTTCTCAACCTGGTAGAAGGCCTTGAGGATTTCGGACTCGTTCTTCAGTCCCAGCGCCCGCAGGAAAATCGTGGCCAGGAACTTGCGTTTCCGGTCAATTCGCACATACAGGAGGTTCTTCGTGTCGTATTCGAACTCCACCCACGAGCCGCGGTAAGGGATGATCTTCCCGAGGAAGTAAGTCTTCTGGGAATTCGACTCGAAGAAGACTCCCGGGGAGCGGTGAAGTTGGCTGACGATAACGCGTTCGGTGCCGTTGATGATGAACGTGCCGTTCTCCGTCATCAGGGGAATTTCTCCGAAGTAAACTTCCTGCTCCTTGATGTCGCGGATGCTTTTGTGGCCGGTATCGCTGTCCTTGTCGTAGAGAGTGAGACGGATGGTGACTTTGAGTGGCGCCGCAAAAGTCATGCCGCGCTCCTGGCACTCCGTCACGTCGTATTTCAACTGGAGCGCCACCGGGTCGCCGCACTTGTTGCAGAACGTCACCACATTCTTGTTGAACGTCCCGCATTTCGTACAGAGAACGTCGCCCACCTTGAAAGGATCGGTGATGACCGTGTGCCCGCAGTTCTTGCAGGTGCTGCGCAAGTGGTGTAGCCCCTTCAGGCTTCCGCACTTGCACTCCCAGTTGCCGATGGAGTAATCCACGAAGTCCAGTTGCGCGATGCCGCGGAAGTCGGTGATAGGAAAAACGGAGTTGAATACCGCTTGCAGACCCACATCCTCCCGCTCCGACGGCAAGAGGTTCATCTGGAGGAAGCGTTCATACGAGCGCCGCTGGACTTCAATCAGATTAGGGATCTTGATGACGGTCGGAATCTTGGAGAAATTAATGCGTTGACGCGCAGCGCCATTCCCGCCGTTAGGCATTCCTTTTGCTCCTTGCTTGAAGTTTCAGCAATCTTTCGGACGATGGTGACACAGAACCCTTGTTAATTTGGATGCACACTTAGCCCTTGAGGATGCAACCTGGTCTTCCCGATGGCCCAGCAGTCCATGGGATCATCCGTGCCACTTGCGAGTGAGGGCCTTGCCACCAGGCGCGCCGCCCAGGGAAGCGCGGTAGCCATTCCGGCCGCTTCCCTGCGACCTGGCGGGAGGACGGTTACTTAACTTCTACAGTAGCGCCAGCTTCGGTGAACTTCTTCCGGATGTTCTCCGCCTCTTCCTTGGAGATAGCTTCTTTGATGGGCTTGGGGGCGCCATCCACCAAGTCCTTGGCTTCCTTCAGCCCGAGGCTGGTGACTTCGCGGACCGCCTTGATGACGTTGATCTTGTTGGCTCCCACGGCGGTCAGTACGACCGTGAACTCCGTTTGCTCCTCGGCGGGAGCTGCGCCCGCTGCGGCTCCGGCTGCCGCGCCCGCTCCTGCTACGACCACGGGAGCAGCCGCTGCCGCGGACACGCCCAGCACTTCTTCGAGCCGCTTGACAAGGTCTGCGGCTTCCAGCAGAGACAAACCTTTGATTTCCTCGACGATTTTCTCAACCCGTTCCGACATGCTTGGTTTTCCTCCTCAGTAATCCAGCTTAGCTAAAGGCTCACTGAACGATCCTGTGCCATGACCGGCTAGTTGCCGGGCGCCTCCTGGAATTTCTTTTCCTTCACTGCCTGCTGAATGATGAAAGCGAGATTCCGAGCCACTCCCGAGAGTGTCGATGCCACGCGCTGGGCGGGTGAATTGATCAAGAAAAGAACCTTCGAGAACAGTTGTTCCTTGGAAGGAAGAGTGGCGAGTGCGGTCAAATCCCTCAGGGAAACGACCGTTCCTTCCACCACGCCCGATTTGAAACTCAGGACCGGATTGGCCTTGGCGTATTCCGTCAAGGCTTTGGCAAGCGCCACGGGGTCGGTGTCGGTCAGCGCGACGGAGGTCGTTCCCGCGAGTTTCCCCGTAATCGGCTCGACGGCGGTCCCCTGGGCCGCGCGCTCGATCAGGCTGTTCTTCACCACCTTGTACTTCGCACCCGCCCCGGCGACTTTCTTGCGCAGCTCAAAATCCTGGGCCACCGTAATCCCCTGGAACCCCGAAAGGATGATGCCACGCGCCTTCTTCAGCTCCTCGTGGAGCAATTCTGCTTGTTTCTTCTTTTCTTCCCGATCCATGCGCACTCCTCGCTGACGTTTAGCACTCCCTTAGGCAGCCTCCACCGAAGCCAGATCAATCGGAACCCCCGGTCCCATGGTGGACGAAATCACAATGCTTCGGACGTACCGCCCCTTGGCCGAGGCCGGCTTGGCTTTCAGGACGCTGGAAATCAGCGCGCCGGCGTTATCCGCCAGCTTCCCAGCGTCAAAGGAGACCTTGCCCACCGGGCAGTGGATGATACCTGTCTTGTCCACACGGAATTCCACCTTGCCGGCCTTCACTTCTTTCACGGCCCGCGCCACGTCCACCGTGACGGTTCCCGTCTTCGGGTTCGGCATCAGCCCGCGTGGCCCCAGCACCTTGCCCAGCCTGCCGACCGACTTCATCATGTCGGGAGTGGCGACGACGGCATCAAACTCCATCCAACCGCCCTGGATTCTCTGCACCAGGTCGTCACCACCGACCTCGTCGGCGCCCGCCTCGCGGCCCTCCCGAACCTTATCGCCGGAAGCGATCACAATCACGCGCTTGGACTTCCCCAACCCGTGAGGCAGAACCACCGTTCCGCGCACCATCTGGTCTGCATGTTTGGGATCAACCCCCAGGCGCATGGCGACTTCGACGGTCTCGTCAAACTTCGCGAACGCCGCCTTCTTGACCAACGGCATGGCTTCCACCAATGTGTAAGTGGGCTTGTCAACCAGTTTGGTGGATGCCTGGTATTTCTTCCCCTCTTTGGCCATTCCAAATTACTCCGCGTCGGAACTCGAAAGTCGAATTTGGTCGCTCTGGCATTTCGAGTTTCCAGTTTCGAGTTTCGGTCTAAGAGACGACTTCGATTCCCATACTTCGCGCCGTCCCTTTCACCGTCAAAACCGCCGCCGCCAAATCTCGTGCATTCAGATCCGGCAACTTCAGCTTGGCGATTTCCTCCACCTGCTTTACCGTAACTTTTCCAACCTTGTTGCGATTGGGTTCACCGGACCCCTTGGCGATTCCTGCGGCGCGCTTCAAGAGCACCGAGGCCGGAGGCGTCTTGGTCACAAAGGTGAAACTTCGGTCGTGAAAAACCGTGATCACCACGGGAATGATCAAGCCTTCCTGGTCCTTCGCGGAGGTCTTGGCGTTGAAGGCTTTGCAGAAGTCCATGATGTTCACGCCGTGCTGGCCTAAAGCCGGCCCCACAGGCGGCGCGGGAGTCGCCTTCCCCGCAGGAATCTGAAGCTTCACCATTGCTGTGATTCGTTTGGCCATAACCCTTAACCTTTACCTGCCGCGTTGCGGCGGAGCTTGTCTAGGCAGCGCCCCAGTTCCTTTCTGCCCGCACGATCAGATCTTTTCCACCTGGTAGAAATCCAACTCCACGGGCGTCTGGCGCCCAAAGATCGTCACCATCACGCGCAAAGTGGAGCGGTCTTCGTTGATCTCGTCCACCACACCGTTGAAGTCCTTGAACGGGCCTTCCGTAATCTTGACGTTCTCGTCGCGATCAAACTTCAGTTTGGGCTTGGGATGTTCAGCAGCCACTTCCACGCGGTGAACAATCCGGTCAACCTCCTCGGGTGTCAGGGGGCTGGGCCGCTGCCCGGACCCTACAAAACCCGTGACCCGCGGCGTGGAGCGCACCAAGTGCCAGGTGTTGTCGTTCATTTCCATCTCGACGAGCACGTAGCCCGGGTAGAACAGTTTGGGGGTGACAACCTTCTTCCCTTGACGCATTTCAATGACGTCTTCCGTGGGTACCATAATCTCCCCAAACTGCTCCGTGAGCCCTTCTGCGTCAATCCGGCTCTTGAGGGTCTCCGCAACCTTCTTCTCAAAGCCGGAATAGGTATGAAGGATGTACCAGGTCTTAGCTATGCTCGTTTGTCTAGTGTTGAGATCTTGTTCGGTCAAACTCTCACCCAGCTCCTCAGAATTTTGCGTCAGCCGCGATGCAGGAAAAACTTCAGCACGCTCGATACGGCGCGCGAAAAACCCTGATCGCAAATCCAAAAATAGATTCCGAAAAGAAACGTGGTCAAAATCACCATGACCGTGGTGCCGTAAATCTCCTGCTTCCCCGGCCAGGTCACGCGCTTCATCTCGACGCGCACGTCGGAAAAGTAGTGCCGGAACTGCTGCCACCAGTTCTTCTGGATACTGACTTCGTCACCCATGCGCTTCCTTCTTCTTTCCCCTTGGCCTCGTGCTATCCACCAGCGCCGTTCGTCAGGGCCTCTGCTTTTGTCCTGCCTACTGCCTTTTGGCAGGGGCGGAGGGATTTGAACCCCCATGACCGGTTTTGGAGACCGGCAGATTAGCCGTTAATCTGACGCCCCTCTAAAACCAGTGACAAGTGGCCAGTGACATGTGACAAGCCAAACCCGCGTTCTTCCCGCTCGTCACTCTTCACTCTTCACTCGTCACTTTACTTCTTTATGGACCGTATGGTGCCGGCACGTGGGGCAGAATTTCTTGATCTCCAGCCGGTCCTGATTCTTCTTCTTGTTCTTCGTCGACGTGTAGTTGCGGTTCTTGCATTCACCGCACTGCAACGTAATGATTTCTCGCATCGCTCTCCGAGCCTTTGGCGTTCAGCTTGTGTTCCGCCGACCGCTGACTGTCGACTGCGGACTGCCCTTACTGCATGATTTCGGTAACGGTGCCGGCGCCGACGGTGTGCCCGCCCTCGCGGATGGCGAAGCGCAGGCCTTTCTCCATCGCAATCGGCGTGATCAGCTCGATCGCCAGGTTCACGTTATCCCCCGGCATCACCATCTCCGTCCCCCCCGGCAGCGTGGCCACGCCCGTCACGTCCGTGGTCCGAAAGTAAAACTGCGGCCGGTACCCGTTGAAGAACGGCGTGTGCCGTCCCCCTTCTTCCTTGGTCAGAATGTACACCGAAGCGTTGAACTTGGTGTGCGGCGTGATCGACCCCGGCTTCGCCAGCACCATCCCGCGCTCCACATCGTCCTTCTCCGTCCCCCGCAGCAGCACCCCGATGTTGTCGCCCGCCTGCCCTTCGTCCAAAAGCTTCTTGAACATCTCCACGCCCGTCACCACCCGCTTGAACGACTCCGGACGCAGACCCACAATCTCCACTTCCTCCTGCACCTTCACCTTGCCCCGCTCCACGCGCCCCGTCACCACCGTGCCCCGCCCCGAGATCGAGAAGATGTCTTCCACCGGCATCAGAAACGGCTTCTCAATTTCGCGCGGCGGCAGCGGGATGTAGCTGTCCACCGCGTCCATCAATTCGTGAATCGATTTCTCCCACGCCGCGTCCCCTTCCAACGCCTTCAGCGCCGAACCTCGAATCACCGGAATCTTGTCCCCAGGAAATTGGTACTTGGTCAGCAGCTCCCGCACTTCCACTTCCACCAACTCCAACAGCTCCGGGTCCTCCACCGCGTCGCACTTGTTCATGTACACCACGATGTACGGCACGTTCACCTGCCGCGCCAACAGCACGTGCTCGCGCGTCTGCGGCATCGGCCCGTCCGTCGCCGCCACCACCAGAATCGCCCCGTCCATCTGCGCTGCGCCGGTGATCATGTTCTTGATGTAGTCCGCGTGCCCCGGACAGTCCACGTGCGCATAGTGCCGCCGCTTCGTCTCGTACTCCACGTGCGCGATCGCAATCGTGATCCCCCGCGCCTTCTCCTCCGGCGCGTTGTCGATCGAATCAAAAGCCCGGAACTTGACCTTCGGGTTCTCCTTCGCCAAAACCTTCGTGATCGCCGCCGTCAACGTCGTCTTGCCGTGATCGATGTGCCCAATCGTCCCCACATTCATGTGCGGCTTCGACCTGTCAAATTTTTCCTTGGCCATAGCTCATTGCCTCGTTGGTGAGAAGAAAGATATCATGGTGTCTCGCCCGGCCTCTGCATATCGTGAGGACTCGGACCGCGCAAGCTCCTGTCGGGGACTGCCCCTACCACACCCAAAGCCCCGCGCATCTTTCAACACTGCCACCTCACAACGCGCCTTGCACCCAACCGTCAATCTCTGGAGCCGATGAGCGGAATTGAACCGCTGACCCCGTCCTTACCAAGGACGTGCTCTACCAACTGAGCTACATCGGCCCCCGTTGGCTTTCAGCGCTCAGCGCTCAGCAATCAGCTAAACGGCATCCAGGGCTGGGTGCTGATCACTGAATGCTGAGAGCTTTCTGGAGCGGGAGGCGGGAATCGAACCCGCGACCAACAGCTTGGAAGGCTGTGACTCTACCATTGAGTTACTCCCGCATCTCGATTTTAGATCTTCGGTTTCCGATTCCGAGCCTCCCGCCCCCGCAAACCGGCTGCCCCGATCCAACGGTAAGGGCGCCGACGCTCAATCCAAAGTCCAAAATCGAAAATCCGAAATCCGCTGGTGGACAGGGGAGGGTTCGAACCTCCGTAGACCGCAAGGGTCGGCAGATTTACAGTCTGCTGCTTTTGACCGCTCAGCCACCTGTCCGCTTTGGGTTCTTCACAGGTACTGCGACGCGCGCAGGCGCACGCTTCCGCTTAGCCCCGGAAATCGAATTCATTTGAGCCAAGTGGATCCAGAATACGGTTGGGCGTGGAGACACTAATCTTGCCGCGCAATTCTGAGTGCTTCCAAATTTGATAAACCCGCTCCCGATTCTTTCGACTGGCGCCCGCCTGCCAACGGCTTCGTTGCGACTGTGCCCGCTCAAGCTGGAGCTGGCGAAGGGATTCGAACCCCCGACCCTCTGATTACAAATCAGATGCTCTACCAGCTGAGCTACGCCAGCCGCCGCAAACCTATTATTATACCGGCCGGCAATCAAATTGCAAGGCAAACCACCAAATTTTTTCTCGCCCGCCCGGCAGCCCTTGGTCCCGCCCTTTCTACTCAGGATACCACCCGCCCAAGCGCTCAGGTCTCCATCTAACTTTCAAAGGTTTGCTTGCCGTGAAGATCCGCAACTCGCCGCAGACCCGGACCCTTGGCTCAAGGCTGACCTCGGCCGGCCCCTCAACGAGGAGGACAATGCGCCCGCAACAGCATGGCGGAGAGTTTTCTTGAGACGTTGTACTCGATTTGCGGGCTACTCGCGCAAGTACTTCGTCGGGTTTACGGGGGTATCGCTGACAGTCACTTCGTAATGCAGATGTGGGCCTGTGGCCTTACCTGTCATTCCCACGGCGCCGATAGCTTGTCCTCGTTTGACCTCCTGGCCCACCACAACAAAAATCTTACTGAGGTGCCCATACTTCGTCGTGAGTCCAAATCCATGGTCGACCAGGATCTCGTTGCCGTACCCCGATTCAGGTCCGGCATGCAAGACGATACCATCAGCCGAAGCTTCGACTCTGGTGCCGTAGGGAGCCGAAATATCCACTCCGGAATGAAAAACTCCCTCTCCACTGAAGGGGTCCAGGCGCTGCCCAAAACCCGCCGTGATCTGCCCCCGAACGGGCCACAGGGATGGCACGATGTTGTGTCCCAACTCCGTGCTCGGGAATATGCCCAGGGCAACAGAATTGCCGGGAGTGCTCAGGGAACAACGCCTGATCAAATTGAAGGCGTAAAGGGAGGCCCGGTAGCTCGACTCCACCGTGGAGTCGGTCTGGGTGGCTAGAGCAAGCGCCGCCTCCGGGAATCGAAGGCGATGCGCCTGACCGAATCCGTAGGTCAAAGCAACTTCCGCCGCCAACGATTGCAGGGAGCCCAACTTGGCATTGCTCTGGCTCACAGCGTTTTCCAGAGTTCTGTTCTGTGTCTTCAGGGCTTCACGTTCGGTTCTCAGACTGTTGTAATTTGAGACTTTCAGCAGCATCCTGGCATAACTGTTGGCCAACGCTGCAATCGTCATGACTCCCACGACACTGAACGCCAGCACCAGATGAACGACATAGAAAGGAAGGCGGAGCTTATGGAGGTTCCCGTGGGCACCAGGAAAGATGAGGAAGGTATAGAACTTCTTATCCATTTATTAGGCCACCCAAATAAGATTATTTCAATATATGACGCCCCTCCTTATCCAACGAAAGGGGCGGCGAGGAACAAGTTGACAGAGGTCCCGCGCAAGGACAGGCTGCATGCTATTGAATACCTCATCGGTTGTCAAGCTGAATATGCGGTTCCCAGCTTTCATGCCACGGTTCAGCCCGCCCAAAAGCTATTCTTCGTCTGACTGGACTAAGAAACACAGGACTCCCTTCTTTGCCCTCCGGGCACACGCTTTCATTGCGAGGTCGCATATACTAAACAAGAATGGGGCCGGAACGACCTCACGATTGGACCCGTAGCAGTTCATCAGCCAACCCCGCCATGAGGCGAGGGAGGCTGCCAAATCGGGTAAGTCAAGTTTCTTCAAGCTGCTATAGACGAGCCACCCCGCTCGCAGTCAATATTCCCGCGTTTCGACCACAGAGCGAACGTGCAGATTCGGCCGATTTCCAAAACTTTCCCCACTCCCCGCCAGGGTGGGGCCGGCCCGCCACTTAGGGTACAGGGCAGGTTCCAAGCAGCCTTACAACGCCGGTAACCGGTTTTCACACAGGCCCGTTTGCCCCGCCATCGATTGGAGGTTTAGGCTAAGATGAGGGGCAGAGGCTTTGGCGGCCTCTCGCTTCGAGCACAACATGCCTGACAAACCTTGCTTCAGAACCGAAACCGAATTCGTGGCATGGCTGCGGCACCGGACCGCCCGGCGGGCTTCGGGCCTCCGTCTGGGTATTGGCGACGATGCCGCACTTGTGGAAGTTCCGCCCGGTCGAGAGCTGATCCTTACGACGGACATGTCGATTGAGGGCGTTCACTTCACGTCCCGCCTTCACCCGCCCCAGGCCGTCGGACACCGGGCATTGGCTCGTTCGTTGAGTGACATTGCCGCGATGGGGGGAACGCCGCGGTACGCGCTGATTTCGCTGGCCGTGTCAAAGCACACGAACCGGGCCTGGATAGAAGGATTCTTTCAAGGTCTGCTCGCTCTCGCTAAACGCTATGGCGTGGCGGTCATTGGAGGTGACACCGCCGTCGTCCGAGGCGCCAGCACGATTGACGTGGTCGTGGCAGGCGAAGTCCCGCGCGGGAGAGCTTTGCGCCGTTCAGGCGCCCGGCCAGGAGATCAGGTTTATGTCAGTGGACGTCTTGGCCTCGCGGCTCTGGGACTGAGATTGCTGCCATCCCCCGCGCGCCACCGAAAGCCTGCGGAGATGGCCGCGATCCGGGCTCAGCTTTTTCCCCAGCCACAATGTGCTTTGGGCCGATTCCTTTCGGAGCAGGGTTTGGCCACGGCTCTGATCGATCTGAGCGATGGCCTCTCGATCGACCTAAAGCGGCTTTGCGATGCCAGTGGAGTGGGCGCGTGCTTGTTCCGAGGCCGGATCCCATCTCCCTCGCTGCCGAACGCGGCTACCTCATTGGAGCTGGCGCTTAATGGCGGGGAAGATTACCAATTGCTCTTCACAGTCTCACCCACCAAGAGGTCGCAGCTTCCACGCCGCTTTGGCCGAATCCCCCTTCACTGCATCGGAGAGATCCGGGCGTTGCGAGGGATTCAATTGATCACTCCAGATGGCAAGACGCGCACCCTGGAACCGCACGGCTACGATCACTTCGCGCGGCGATGAAGGTGGCGCGCCGCGCTTTGGAATGCGGTGGCTTGCTACCGCTTTCCATTGGGCCAGCTTGCTGGCCCGCCGCAGGCCACGAGGCGGCGGGCTTCCCACGCGAGCAAGCTCGCGTGACTAAGAGCGGCGGCAAGCCGCCGCACTCCAAAGGTCGTCGCGGCGACCGGCGCAATCACCCCCCGCTATTTTCATGGCAGCAGGCGGCAGAGCCACTCAGTCTAACCGTCTTTGCACACCGACTGGATCAGGGTACACCGGAACGGGACACCAGCCCTTTACCGCCTGGTACAGGGCAAGCCGCAGCCGCAAAGGCGGGGGGGCGCGTCACGTGCTGTAGGGCCGATGCTTGCGTCGGCCATTCGGCCAAATCAATCGTTCGTCGCTTGGGGCGGCCTAGGCCGGGGCAAGCTCCGGCCCTACATCAGGGTTTTCCGGGTCTTCGAGCCAGTGCGCTGGATTGTGAACAATGTAATCACGGGTCTTCTCCAATTCTTCAATATTGCGAACAATGTGCTCGTAATAGTCCTCCTGCCAGAGGTGTTTCCCGGTGCGCGCCAAGGCTTGGTTGATCGCGATGGCAGAAAGAGATTTGAAGGTCCCGACACCAGCACCCAGTCCCACCCGCCGCACCGTAGAGCCGATGCTTGCGTCCACCTTGGCCGGGGCAAGCCCCAACCCGACGAGAGGTTGAATGACCGGCGCGCCCGCCGCGGTGGCCAAGGACGGCTCGAGCCCGGGCCCGGGGATGACAACGATCCCGTGAAAATGGTTAGGCATCACCTGATGAACGTCCAGCACCACGGACGGAAACCGCACGGGAAGGGTTCGCCACGTTACCTCCACGATCCGGCCGGGCTCGCTCAGCACCATCTCGTTCTCCAGGACCTGCCCGAAGAGGGAGCTTTTATCCTGGATGCACACTGTGACGACATACGCTCCGCCACCACTGTAGTCGTGCCCGCGCAGACGAATGGAACGCCGGTGATGAATCCTGGGATCGTAGGTCATGCGCCCATCATACCGTAGAGCCGACGCTTGCGTCGGCCGTCCGGCAAAATCAATTGTTCGCCACTTGGGGCGGCCTTGGCCCTACGAAGGGATGTGATCCCAGCCGGCAGGGTCCGCACCGAATGCAGGTCAATGGCCAGCCCGCAACGGTGCTGCTGGGTTCGACCGTCAACTCCGCCATGCTCACCCACGCTGGACCCTTGCCAATCTTGCGGTGTTGCGCTAGCCCGCGTAGCGGGCGCAAGGGCGTCACTCGAGCCGCCACGGTCTGGATTCCCGCTGGAGCTTGCCCCGATACGTCGGGGCGGGAATGACCACGTGGGACGAGTAGGGGCGATTGGCGGACCGCCCCGCCGCTCTCATCCTGAGGATGACACCCTCCGGCAGGGCAGTATTCGGACAATTGGAGCCACCGCATCATTTTCTTCCTACCGGTAGGAAAAGATTGAAGTCCCCCTCTTGACTTTGTGCTCCCCCGCTGGGCTACACTGGTAGGTTGATGGACGGTGTACCGCGAATTTGCGTGACGATCCCGCCGCGCTCGACTGGCGACAAGACCCCTCACCAGCCCTCGTACCTCGGGCAGCCTCTCCCCTCGGAGAGGCCACGGATCTTCTTCGGCGCGGCGTGCCGGACAGGGGACAAGACCGCTCCCGCGCTCGTACCTCGGGGACCCTCTGCCCTGGGAGTCTGTGTGAAGACCCTGGAACGCGCTGGTTTTCGTAAGGGCGGGCTTCAGCCCGGCATCGCACCTTCAACAACTTATGCCCGCCTAAAGGCGGCCTCTACGTCCGCCAGCCGGGTTTTCACACAGACTCCTGGGAGAGGGCTAAGATCATTTTGGGGCGGGGCGTACCTCGGGGGCCGCTCCCACACACGGCGGTCATGATGAGGATGGAAGATTCGAGCTTCCGCCAAGTTTGGCGGCTGACCAATGTGCTGATCAGAGCCGGAAACGGGGCGCTGACCCAAAAAGATGTTAAAAATGCAGGACGATCTGGATGAATTGTTGAAAACAAAGGGGAAGAGGAAATGAAAAACGGTCGATCTGGATGAGTGCTTGAAAATAAAAGGGTTACGCGATAATCGGGGCAAAGCCAGAATGTTGTTGAAAGGAAAGGCGGTTATCGCGCTAGCCTGGATTTCTCACGACGGACGAGGAAGGGCGGGGCTACGGCTTTCCGGAACTTGGTCCAGGGCCTTTCGCCACCGGACCCGAGGGAACGTTGGGAGGCGGTGAATTCGCGCCGGGTGTGGGGTTGGCGGGTGCTTCCTTCGGTATGCCGGGCGCCTCCCCGGGGCGGCTGATCTGCGGGGCGGGCGGATTGACAAGCGCCGCTGCCGGGGCCGTCGATCCCGGAGCGAGCAGGCGCTCCGGGGCAGCGCTGGCCAGGATTTCCTTCACCTGGTTCGGGCTGGTCAGAAGCGGCGAATGGGGAAAACCCTCGACGGGCCTGTCCTTCAAAACCTCTCCCATGAAGTCCAGCCAGATCGGCAACGCCACGCGGGAGCCTTCTTCTTTATCGCCCAGAGTGCGATGATCATCAAAGCCCACGTACACTCCGCAGGTCAGCGAAGGCGAGAACCCCAGGAACCAGGCGTCGGTGAACTCGTTCGTGGTGCCGGTTTTTCCTGCCACCGGGTATTGGGCCGCGAAAGGCTTTCCGAGCTCGGCCGTGCCGGAGTTGAAAACCTCTCGGAGCATCGAGACCATGATGCGGGCCGTGGGAGCGGGAATGGCATCGGCCACTTCCGGCGCGAAATCATCGATCAGGCGGCCATCGTAGTTAGTGACTCGAGTTACCATGCGCGGCGTGATGTGGACTCCGTCGTTGGGAAACGTCGTGAAGGCGGAGGTGTGCTCGAGGAGTGTCAGGTCGGAGGCGCCCAAAGCCAGCGGCAGGTTGGGGACAAGCCGGGAAGTGATCCCGAACTTGCGACAGAGCTTGATGACCTTGTCCACACCAATCTGGGCGAGCGTGCGGACCGCAGGAACGTTGCGCGACATGGCAAGGGCATGGAGGATCGTGATGGTGGCTTCGTACTTGTCGTCATAATTGTGAGGTGACCACCAGCCCGTAGAGGTGTGATAACTGACGGGCGCGTCGACAACGGTGTCAAAAGGCGAGGTTCCGTCGAGGATCGCCTGCGCGTAAACATAGACCTTGAAGGAGGAGCCCACCTGGCGTTCCGCCTGCACGGCGCGGTTGAACTTGCTCACGGCCCAATCATACCCTCCCACCATCGCTTTAATCTCGCCCGTGGAGTTGTCAATGGCGAGCAGTGCGCCCTGCACGTCGGGTTCCTGATCAAGGCTAACGTGAATGGGGGTCCCTTTGACGTCCTTGATTTGAAAAAGGTCAACATCCCCGGGAGCAAACACGTCGACGGATCGAGTTTTCCGGGTCCAGGCAAAGTCCGGCCGTGTAACCCGCGCGCTGAGACTGCCGAACCCAACGACGGCGTGGTCCGGTTTCACTTCCATGACCAGACCGTGCACCAAGCCACCTGCCGAAAGGGGCTTCTTCCAATCGTCGTCAACATAGGTTTCAAGACTGACCGGCTGGCCGTCCGCAGTCGTGATGGGGTTTTTCAAAATGTTCTTCTGGGGACCGCGCCAGCCCCGCCGCTTGTCGTCCTCGCGCAATCCCTTCCGCAGATTCCTCTCGGCGGCCTCCTGCGTTTTGATGTTGAGGCTTGTGTACACTCGCAGCCCTTTTTCGCGTACCGTTTCCGGCCCGTATTTCCTCTCCAGGAACTGCCGGACCTCCTCCACAAAATAGGGAGCGACGGTGTAACTCCAGCGCTGGATATTGAGCCCGAGAGGGGCGGCCGACGCGTCGCGAAATTCCCTGGCATTGATCTTTCCGTTTTCGAGCATTGCAGCCAGCACCTGATTGCGCCGCCGGCGAGCCGCATCAGGATGCAGAATGGGTGAGTACGCGGTGGGAGAGCGCGGCACTCCCGCCAGCACGGCAGCTTCAGGAAGAGTCAATTGATTGAGGTGCTTGCCAAAATAGAACTGGGCGGCCGCCTCGAAGCCGAAGTTCCCATGCGCCAGATCGACTTGGTTCGCGTACATGGCGAAAATCTGCGGCTTCGTGAAATACCGCTCGATCTGAATGGCCAGCAGGACTTCCTGGATTTTCCTTCGGAAGCTCTTGTCCGGTGTGAGGAACAGCATGCGGCTGAGTTGTTGCGTCAGGGTGCTCGCGCCCTGCGCCTTGCGCCACTCCACCACATCCTTGACTCCCGCGCGAAGAATCCGCAGGACGTCCACTCCCCAGTGACTCTCAAAATGCCGGTCCTCGATGGAAATCACCGCATTGCGAAGGACCGGAGGAATCTGGTTGTAACTGACGATGACCCGGTGCTCCAGGGCAAAGCTGCCGATGGGGCTTCCGTCGTCCGCATAGAGCTCCGTCATGACGTCCGGGCGGTAGTCCTCCAGCTCACGCACCTTCGGGAGGTCGGAAGAGTAAACAAAGATTAGACCACTCAGCGCCCCGATCCCTGCCGAAAGTAATACCAGGACTAGGAATACAAACTGGCCAAAGATCTTCCGGCTGCTGACGCGAGGGGGGGGCTCACGACCCGGTGGCACGGAAATGATGGAAAGAAAATCGTCCGGCATGGTTGCTCTGCCCGAAGTTCATTTTAGGCGTACCCTGAGCGCCAGTCAAATGAGAGAGGCCAGTAGACAGCAGGCAGTAGGCCGGATTTCTCAACACGCTCTACTGTTTCTCGTCGGGCGGCCGGAAGGGCGGGGTTTTAACCCCGCCGAAAAAGCGGCTTCTAACTCTTTGTTCGTCTCGCGCCCCGCGCAGCTCGTTCCGACAGGCTGCGCAGGGCGCGAGACACGGGAATAATTAGGAAGGTCGTCTAACGGCGGGGTTAAAACCCCGCCCTTCCCCGTCTGTCTGCAAACATTTCAACTCTCAACCCTCTCCCTTGAGAGGCTGCCTCAGAACTCAGGCGCAGCAGAGGTGGGGGAGAGGAATTGGGCCGGAGAGGGGTCCGGGCGCGGGTTGGCCGCGTGCTGTCGGGGTGACGGGCGGCCGAGATCGGAAGGGAG
>Ga0208563_1000246_pt1 | contig 55253 bp, 54 predicted proteins | sample June2015DPH_17_1_2_FD_184717 | JGI IMG/M metagenome (GOLD analysis project Ga0208563, IMG submission 184717) | Peatland microbial communities from SPRUCE experiment site at the Marcell Experimental Forest, Minnesota, USA - June2015DPH_17_150... | ecosystem: Environmental > Terrestrial > Soil >... | reverse complement strand
TAAGCCGACATGCGCTGGAATTGCCTGTTTAACGTTTATGTGAACATTGGGTTGCACCTGGTAAGCGGTGAAGAAGCGTTTTGCCAGAGCATTTACAAGTTCAGTTTCTTGGCCTTCGATGGAAAAGTTTTTTGATTGTTCGGCTTCAACGATGACGTTCGGGTGGTCTATGCCTACGCCTAAACCGCCGAACATTCGTCCCAAATCGCCGTTTAAATCTATCAGTCCCAAGTGAAGTCTAGCAGGGGTTTTAACGTAAACCTTCACTTTTTTGTCCTCCATGAATCTATCCTTTTTGTTAAGTCAGCCATTATTGCTGAGTACTGTGAGTGTGAAGCTACTCGATTTACCACGTCGTTGCAGTTTTCAATCAATTCTAAGAGTTTGATTACGCGTTTCTGTTCTTTTTCATAATTAATTAACGCTTTTACGCGCGTTGCATGTATGATTGCTTCAACAGTTGCTGACATTGCACGGCAGTATGCTTGAGGGTAACTTTTTGCTGCGCTTATCTGTTTTACGCTACATAAGGCTTTGGTTTTTTCTGTGCCGATTGGTGCCATGTTTATGACTGAAACATCAATTGCCGCATCTGCCATGCGCAGTTTGGGCGCATTAACAGTTTCTGCCTGTTCAAACCATTCTTCCGGAAGTTTTCCGTTAGGGTTTGCTTCTTTGAAAGCTGTTTTGTAAAAAACCTCTACGTTGCTGGTTAAATTCAGTACTGCACACCTGTTTGCTTTAATGTTACTGCAGGTTGATGATGAATTGAAAAGGTTAATGATGAGATACTGTTCGTCCTCCATGATGGCTCCCATTGGCGCTGCGTTTGGTTTTCCATCCATGTTGTAGGTTGAAACTATGGTTTCTGCAATTATGCCTTTTGAGAAGCCTAAATCAGTTAACTTCGCCGTCAAACCAACCCGAGCCACCTAGGAGGCCGTAAGCATTCTGTTTCAACCGAATGTAAAATTTCACAGTGGCATAATAAAGTTTTGCCAACACAAACGTCGGTTGCATTCGTAGGATTTTTCTTAATCTCGCTTGTAAGCCGCACAGTAAGCCTGACCAGAAAACAAGATTAGGTCTACCCTAAACTAATATACTGTTTTCTCATTATGCTTCCATAAATTTCGGTGCAGCCTTTGCCAGAAAAAACTTGCCTCAACCAAACCGATTTACCGCAGCAAATTCGCGTGTCAACAGGTACCGCCATAGTTCTCGAACTGTTAAAAGGCAAGTTAGATGCTGAGCCTACAACGGCATACCTGATGACTTACAAGGCAGGCAAATGCACGGCTAACTGTGGTTTCTGCCCCCAAGCTAGAGGAAGCAAAAGCAACATGGAACTGCTGTCTAGGGTTTCATGGCCAACCTTTCCAACCTCAAACGTCCTAACAGCGCTTAGCAACGTGTCAAAACAGGGAAAAATCAAGCGTGTTTGCATCCAGGCCCTAAATTACCCAAGCGTTTTTGTGCATCTTGAAGCGCTCGTGAAAGAAATAAAAAAACACGCTGCCATTCCTGTTTCGGTTTCATGCCAACCCCTCAATAAAGAAAACATACAGCTCTTGGCAAAAGCTGGCGTTGACAGGTTAGGTATAGCATTGGATGCAGCAACCGAAGCCTTGTTCAATAAAGTTAAGGGTAAAGGTGCAGGCGGCTCTTACAGTTGGGAAAACCAGTTCTGCATGTTAAGTGAAGCAATAGCGGTTTTTGGGAGAGGAAATGTAAGCACGCATGTAATTGTTGGATTAGGTGAGACAGAGAAAGAAGCAGCCCAAATAATTCAAAAATGCGTTGATATGAGTGTTCTGCCAGCTCTTTTTGCTTTAACACCGATTCGCGGCACGGCATTGGAAAATAATTCTCCGCCGCCGCTTGAATCATACAGGCGTGTGCAGCTTGCTAGGTATTTAATGGTTAAAGGTTCTTCGAGATTTGAGGATATGTCTTTTGATAATGGGGGCAAAATAACAAGTTTCGGACTGGCAAATCAAAAGTTAAATTCAATAATTGAAGGCGACGCGCCCTTTCTTACTTCAGGCTGTCCAGACTGCAATCGCCCCTTTTACAATGAAAAACCAAGCGGACCCATCTACAATTACCCGCGAAAACTAAGCCACGAAGAATCAGAAAAAATTAAACAGTACTTTAACGGTCTCGCAATACCAACAATAAGAAATATCCAACTATTAGAACCCGAAACTCCTTTTCCAGTTAAAGCTAATCCACAATCTAGACTAAAGTTCAGTTGGGAATGTGACTTTTGCGGTAGGACAAATACAGACGATCAGAGAACCACATGCGAATATTGCAAAGCAGTAAGAAAAAAGTAGTTCCTTCATAGTCATAGGCTAGTCAGGCTTCCCTAGCCATGACAGGGAAAGGGCTTACTACTCATATTTTCTTTCTCCCTTCCCCTTAAACATTTTTGAATTAAATAATTAGCTAAGTTTCCTATTAACCGATTATTTTATAGAATCGCTTTTTCAAATAATTTAATAACGAGTTATGAGCAATAGACAATGAGAGAATATGATAGCGGTCACTAATTTGCTTATCGTATTTTCGGGATGGCAACGATTCACTTGAGATGTAATTACCTTGATAGTGATAAAGTTTGCATAGCTTCGACAACAAAAGGAACGTCTGAAAAAGTTAGCACACAAATATTAAATAAATATTGTTTAAATGAAGAACAAATAATAAAATGCCCAAGACTTCACATATTTCAAGAACATTTGAAAGCCTCGAATATGAGTAGTCCACAATCAATTAATCAATATAATTATCAAACAGTTACAAATGCTCCACTTAGTGTTGTCAATTTAGCTTTTAATAAAGAAGTTGAACAAGCATTTTCAAGAGCTTCTGACATTATTAAACGAAAAGAATTGCCTGAAGAACAAGAAGATGAAATTAACTTAATATTAGAAATGCTAAAAGCAGAATTAGAGAATGCCCCAAAAAAAGAGAATGTTCCTAGAATTTCGAAATGCTTTGATTGGTTTAAGAAAAAAGCAAAGGATGCACGTGAGGTATTTCCAATAATAGAACCGTTTATCGTTGAGTGGATAAAGAAAGCGGTTGGTGTTTGAAATGATTCTTCCTTTTTATAATAAAGTTAGAAACGTTCTCGAACACATTGAGAATTATGAGCTTCAGATGTTCTTTAAGGCTCAATATTTGTTGGGAGCAAGGGTGACCGAATTAACAGGAAAAGTACACCCAAGCGATAAGCATAAGGAACCACTAGGTCCAAAATCAAGTGATGCTTCAGAAGACTTTTATGAAAAACTTGAGATTCCAATTCTTTTATTCACCATTAAAAATGAAAGAGCAAAACAAGGTGACCCACCGTTTCGCATAATAGCTTTGCCTAAAGATGGTGACCCTTGGGGTTACCAATTGTATAAGCATTTTAAGGAAACTAAAGATAATGATTTTGTCTTTCCTTACACACGCCAACTTGTCTACAGTACAATAAGAGATAATGGAATTTTCAATGACCTAAAAATTAACATAAACGGTACAGAAGAAAAAGTTTTTCCAAACGATAAATTAAGAAAAGTTCGAAGAGAAGAACTTAGAAAGAAATATGATTTTAAAAGAGACGATTTGGAAGCATATGGAATTACTAAATTTCATGATACGACTAGCGATGACATGAAATCGCTTATGAATAAATGGGATACGTACATCGATAAACTTTACGACATTGACATGAAATTCGAAAATAAAAAACAACCTCAAAATGTAGAAAAAAATCTAGAACCATATACGCCTGAATGGGGTTGGAGTATGGGAAGATTAGTATTGCACAATATTAAATACGGTTATGCCCTCTGTAAGAAAACAGACCAAATTTATCCGTTAAAGAGAAATGAGACACCTAATCGAGAAAGAATGTGCATTTCTTGTTTAAACCAACTTTATAGAATTGAAAATCCGCCAAAAGAGTTAACCAACAAGGTTAAGAAGAAAACTACACTTGCAGATTTCAATGACCCAAACTAAATAATTTTTTTTCGTCATATTGAATAAGTGGACTTTTCAGCTTTTTGTCAAGAAAACAAATTAATATACTATGAGTGATAAATAGGATAAGTAAGATAATTGCCTCTTAAGGGGCAAGGTGTGTGGGAGAGATAAAAGGCTCAGGTGGCTTCAAAGGAAGCCAGCTATACCGATTTTACCTCTCGGCTTGCCCTTTCTCAGGCAATTATTCTTCTTTACCTTTCACTTATAGCAAGAACAGTTTTAAGCGTTTGCACTAGAAAAAACAAAGCTAAATCATCGTCTTTTTTTACTAGAAACTTGATGGGAATACCTACCAACGAAATTTTACTAAATGTTTTAAGCACTTAGAAACTTAGCAGAATATACAAATTCCTTTTTACTTTTTGAATAACATTTCTATCCTTAACATTTCTACTAAAAATAGAACTATGGAAACTAGCAACGATTAAAGGCTGTTCTAGGTAAACTGAAAACTTAGCATTATTCCCGAATATGTACCGAAAAGAACAATTATGCTTTAAGCATGGTCTCGGTAATTGCTGAAAGGTTATAGAGAAAAATCTTAAATCTGGATAGCGTAGAAATAGACTAAACATGGCAGGTAATGATACTAAGGCTGAAGAAAAGAATATTTGGAAGGCAACGAAAGAAAATGTTGATAATGATTTTGAAGAAACAAGAAGATGCCTATTAAATTCATATAATGCTAATGTTCAAGCTCATGCAGGTTACATTATAGCCCTAATGATAGGGTTTTTTGCAATCATTACCACTTTTGAATCTTTTATCAAAATTATAGGCGGAACTATTGTTTTTAGCATTTTAATAATTGTAATCATAGTACCTTCAATACTCATAACGGTAAGGATGTACTATTGGACAATTTATGTAAATACTGCCATACTTATCCCATTTGATACTGCACTTGATTATTTCAACAAATACAACAACATCAAAAAAAGTTATTACTGTAAAGCTCCTAACACAGCTATAATTACATGTGCCATCGAAAAACAAATCCGATATAATTTTGAAAATTATGGTTCGCATAAACTTGCTTTGTATCTCATCCGAAAAGTCTGGAAACAATTAGTCTAAATGTTTCTTTAAATAGCTAAGTTTCCAGAGTATATTAAGTTACTACGACCATTAGGCAATTACTACGACCATTCAGGGGTTAGAAACTTAGCGATATTTACAGAGTACATTAAAGGTCTTAGTATGTACTCAGTAAAGAAACTTTAGAAGTGCGGGGGAAAGCCTAGCATGAAGTAATTTATTAAACTAAATAGTAAATTCTCTCTAAAATGGCTATTAACCAGTACTTTAACTACTGTTAAGTTAGCAATTTATCAGCTGTTTCTTGGGGTTGTTTTTTGTTATCCTTTAGCAATTTAGGCTTTTGTCTTGTTACTTGTTCAACTAAACGCCAGAACTCGTCCATGGTGTAGCCTTTTAGCAGGTCTTTCATGAGTCTTTTGACTTGGTAATATGTCATTTGTGCTTCGCCTTTGTCCAAGCTTTCCTGCGGACCCTTAATGCGCCTGAAAAGCTCATCCATTTGCCGTGGTGAAGCCCTAATTCCTGCTTTCTCCAAAAGCTTCTGAATGAGGGTTTGCCCAGTGTTTCTGCCTATGAAAATAATTGTTTCTCTGCCCACGATTTCAGGTGGGAAGGGCTCGAAAACCAGGGGGTGAGCCATCATTTCCTCCGCTTCTTCTTCTACTTCATGTGTGAAAATGTTTTCGCCTATTATTGGTTTGTGGAATTGGATTGGTAAGGCAAATGCTTTTTCAGCTGATTGAGCAAGGCGGTAAATTTTTCCCATATCTATTCCAGTATTGATATTATAAAGCAGTTCTACTGCTGTCACAACCTCTTCAAATGGAGCTATTCCAGCGCGTTCGCCAAAGCCAGCAATGCATGTATGCAGGTATGAAACACCTTCTTCCATAGCTGCTAAGGTGTTTGCTGATGCCAAGCCGAAATCGTTATGGCAGTGAATTGAAAGCACTGCTTTCTTTTTCACAGAGTCAGGCAAACCATCTCGAACATGGGAAATTAAATAACGCATAGAAAGCGGCCTTATGAATCCAACACTGTCAGCTAGCGCTAACCTTACTGCTCCAGCGTTGGCTGCGGCCACAAAAACTTGCAGGATATCTTCCAGAGGCGTTCTTGTGCCGTCCATGAGCATGAAGCTTACGGTTGCTCCATGCTTTTTTGCGTAGTCTATGCTTTCAACTATTCTTTGTAATGCTTGTTCTTTGGTTATTTTTAGTTTGTATTGCAGGTTTAAACCGTTAATGGGTGACTCAATGGTTACTTCTTTTATACCGCATTCTAAGCAGGCGTCTAGACTGTTTTTGGTTGGTTCAGCTGAGGCCGTAAGTTTTGCGTTAACGAAACTTTCGTTTACAATACGTTTAACGTTGCGTTTTTCGTCTTCGGATATCGCTGGGAAGCCCACGTTAATTATGGCTACGCCTGCTTCATCCATTAACTTTGCAAGCCTAACTTGTTCAACGTAAGTTAAATAAACCGTTGGTGCCTTGATGCCTTCCCTGAATGTTTCATCCCAAATAAACACTCGATCAGGAAGCCTGGGCGGTAAATTCTTTCTTAAACGATTATAATTCGCAATTAGCCCTTGCGCTTCAAGCTTTTTAAATATCGTCTTTCTCATCGAGACACAATCCAACAATACGGAAGCTGAACGGTATGTTTAATTTGCTAATTCCTATATAAAAACTGCATCTATCAAGAGCAACCGCGCTTACAGTTCACCATAAAAATATTAAACAACAGCGATTTTTTTGAAAAAAAGTAATTTTACAGAGAAAAGTCTTAAGTGCAAAAAAGACAATGTATAAGCCGCCAAGGGGAAGCAAAAATGAGCAGCCTCAAAAACACAATTGAAAAAATAAAAAATTTAGAAACTGAAAAGAAAAACCTTTTACTTGAAATTGAAGAACTCAAAAAAATGGCTGACGCAAAGGCTACTGCTTTGGAAAGCGAAGTTGGCTCACTGCGGGATGAAGTGAAATCGCTAAAGACTCTGATAAATGGGTCAGAACCAAGCGTAGACCAAGGGCTCAAAAAATAAATTTGTTTTCATAGTTAGTTAAGCGTTCGAATGACTAGCTTGTTAGTTCTGATTATTGTTGCTCAGGCGGTAAGGGAGTTCTTTGGAGGAGAGCGTTTACAGCATTAGTCAGTGCGTTGAATGCTGCTTGCCTTGCATCTATGGATGTGTCAGTTTCGAGTCTTTCAAGCTCTTTATGTAAATTTTCCACTTTCTCCGTAATTTCTTGTTTCTTCTTCTCATAACTGTCGTGAAGTTTCTCTTGTTCAGCAGTGAAGCTCTGTAGTGCCACTTCTAACTCGTTCTTTGTGGACTTCAGGTTTTGTTGTGTTTGAGCAAGTTTTTCTGCTGCTTTTTTACGGGCCATTGGCTTGAAAATGCTGATTTTAATTTCTTGCTGGCTTGCTACGTCGTCTTCTAATTCGTGGATTTTATGTGTCAAGCGTTGAACCTCTGCGTTTCTTTTGAAGCTTAGCTCTCTTGTTTTTTCAGCGTATTCTTTATCGGTTTCCACCAGGAGATGATTGTTGTCAGCTAGAGTTTTTGCATCGCCTGTAAGGTTTGATTCTTGAAGCCTTTTTTCTGCAAGTGCACCTTCAACGTCAAGGAAAATCTGCGAACGCTCCTTAACAAATTGCTCGTCTACATTTATGGCTGAGTTGGACTCGAATTCTGAAATTATTTGCCGCAGATTCACAAGCCAATCATCAAAATATTGACTGAAAGGCGAAAGCGCAAAAACTTGATTACCAAGCTTGCTTAAGCCACCGAGGGTTTTCTCCACAACCTCTTTTGCAGAAAATTCAGGAGTTTCTTCTAGCAGGTATTTGCCGCCGGACCGCCTTTTTTCTTTTGCTTTCTTTTCATGCGCGGACTTTGAGTATTGCCGAGCAGCGTTTCGGCGTGAACCAGTTTGGGGTCTAAAGCTCATAAACAAACCTGTGTACGCAAGAAATATTTAAACAATGCACATTTCGCCTGACCCTGTTTGTGATGTTGACGTAAAATTTTATCTATGCCGCTTATGGCTTGCTTTTTTTGGGGTTGCTGTTTTGGGGCTTGCTGTTTTTGTCTCCTGAGGCTTACGTTTCCTTAACACCAGTATTGTGCCAGCGGCTGCAAGTATGGCTATTACAACTATAATTGCGATTAACTCTGGGTTCGAAGAATTAGTCGGATTGTTTACAGACCCCGAAGATGATGATGAAGAACTTGATGAAGAACCCGTTGGAGAGCTTGTAACGGTTTGAGTTGTGGAGCTTCCAGAGCTTGGATATGGAGTAACCAGAGGCGCAGTTCCTTGAAGGATTGGTCCTAGGGCTTGGATTAGAAGCGAGTAGCTTGAGATTTTTTCATTTGAAGGCATTAGTGTCTGGTTTAAGTCGAATGCGCCAAGCTTAAATGGGGCTGTCCCGGAAGAGGCTAAATTAGCAGGGGTTAGAGTGGCTGAGTATCCTACTGCAACTACGCTACCTGTAGAGTTGTAGAAGGTTCCAAATACTGTGATGTTTTGAGCTGTTTGACTGCCGGTGTTTTGAACAGTTCCGGTAACCCAGCAGACACCTTTGTCAGTTGTACTGCTGCCAATTGATTTTGAGCTACTTGTGACTTTTAAGTCGGGGTACTGATAGCTCGCTGTCGCCTCAGCCTGACTAACTGTAAGAGCAACATTAGAGACAACCACCGAAAACCATGTTCCATCGGGAGAGTTGTGAGGCATATAAAAGTCCATGTAAAAGGGCGCTTTCTGCTGTGGGACTAGGTTTGCGACCCAAGCTGTTGTGTAAGAATCTGCTTGGTCCGTGCCGTCGGAAGAGTATACTGTTCCAGTCAAAACAACTGAGGCAATTGTGTTAGGACCCACATTCTGGACTTCCCCGACCACATCGAGGAAGCCCGCCGAGTCAATGTAATAGGTGTAGCTTACAATCTTGATGTTTTCCGTTTGACTAAATGCGCTTGGAACTAAAGTTAATCCCAAAGACACTAAGGTCAACGCAACAAACAAATAAATTATAATCTTTCGCATGAAACCTTGTCCCTCATCCGTACAAACCCCAATAAAACGACTTTGTAGTATAAAACAGTTTTTCAAAATTAGACCTGAATCCCAAATATGGGCTTTCGCCCAAGATTCCTTGACAAACAAGGTTTTAACGGCTAAAATCAAGTTTTCAAACCTCATAGCATAAAAAAAGCAAGCTTTGAAAGCATAATTCTTAAATGTAAAAGTATGGATATGCTGTTTACAAGGGAGTCTTATGGCTGAAAAGTTACATCCTTATGTAGTATTTCTGCCAACGGAGAAAAAAGATAAGATACTGAGCGCCATATTCGGTTCAAAGGCAGGCGTCGACGTTTTAAGATTCGCTCTTAAACAGGGGATTTCAAAGAATATCTATCAAAAAGATCTTGTGAAAAAATTAAATTACTCAAACAAGACAATCATCGAAAATCTAAAAGCCCTAACTACATTGGGTGTTTTAAACGAAAGCATGGAGAAAAACGAGAAAGAGGGGAGAATCATCTGGGTAAAAACCTACCAACTAACAATCCTAGGGAAATGGTTTGCGCTGTTGCTGGCAGAAGAAAAAGAACTCTCAGAACAAGAAAAAGCCGAAATTCTCCAAAGCCTATTCCGAACCTACGTGAAACAGGTTAAACGCTTAGCAGAAGAAATAGGCATAAACAAGAAAACGCTCGAAGAAACCTTCAGAGAAGAAATGAAGTAACCCTAAAAACCAACGGAACCAAAAATCAGAAATTTATTGGGTTGTGGGGTTTGGAGATAGTTTGAGGGGGGAGAAGGGAGAGCGTGCAAAAATATAATTTCTCCAAACCTTTCCACCCAACCCATTGTTTTTGGTTTTTGTTTTTTGCCCTCCATGTTACAAGGCTTTGAAAGCGTCGAACCATCTGTTATACATCGATAGCATGTCTAAGGAAACGCTTGGTTTGCGTTCTTCCAAGATTTGGCGGAAATCAGCCATCGTTAACGCTCTTGGCTTTGCTTCTTTGTCCATTGCTTTGCCGGACTCGAAGAATTCGCCGATGAGGCTTAGCTGGGCTGATTGGCAAACGTCTCGTATGTCGCTTCCTGAGAAGCCCTCAGAAAGCCGTGCTAATTCCTGCAGGTCCACGTCGGTGTCTACCTGCAGATTGCTTGAGTAAAGCTTAAGCATGCTCAATCTAGTGGTGTTATCCGCTAATGGAACAAGAATTCTTTTCTGGAAACGCCGAATAAACGCCCAATCCAAATCCCAAGGCTTATTCGTAGCGCCAATAACGTAAACATGAAGAGCCTTGCCCTTATCAACAATGCCGTCCATTTCCTTTAGGAACTGGTTACGGACGCGTACTTCTCCGCCGACCTCGTTAGAATGCTGACCCATCAGCGAGTCTAATTCGTCAACAAACACGATAGCTGGCTTACCCTCGTTTGCGGATTTGCGAGCTGAACCAAACAATTTAGCAACATTCTGCTCACCTTCCCCAAGCCACTTTGACATAATCGATGCTGCATCAATAGAGTAAAAGTTAGCATCAATCTCCGTTGCAACCGCAGCCGCAAGCAAAGTTTTACCGCAGCCAGGTGGACCAAAAAGCAGAATGCCTCGTGGCCAGCCTAACGGGAACAAGTCAGGTCTTTGAACTGGGTAGACAATGGCTTCTTTGACTGCTTTTTTGGCAGTCTCTAAACCTATAACTTCCTCCCAATTCACTTTCGGTTTCTCAGTAACTACAAGCTCTTCGCTGTTTGATTTTCCATTTCCGCTGCTTTCCATTGTTGCTCCACCGCCACCGTCATTGTTGCTTGCTTCATTCATTTCACGGGATGAAACGGCTCCTTGCAACGCTTTGATTCTTTCTTGATAAGCGATTGCTCTTTGAACGTAAACTTTATTCAAGCCATATTCAGGGTAAAGCTGCACAAGTTGCAAGAGGCTCTCGATTGCTTTTTGGTAGAAGGTTATGGCTCTGCCTTTTTGCCCTTGCTTATCTAAGCGTACAGCATCTAAGGCGTAAGTTGTTGCCGCTTTCTCTAGTTCATTTGAGGCGCTCATTTTTTGTTCTTCTCCTATTCAGGCGATTTTAACTCAATTTTTATTTTGCCCTTTGTTCCCAAACTTTCAAGGGCACGCTCAATGTCTTCATTGGAAGTTTGCAGTTCACTTGAACAGCGACCTAAATCTATCTCGCCATTAGTCTTGCGGACATATTCGAGAAGCACATCTTCCAAGCAAGGATTTTCAACCTTCAACGAAAATTCTTTAATTTCAGACTTCTTGTACGAGAACAAAGTCTTTGATGATTCCATTCCAGTTTCTTCAGAAGCTTTATGTCCAAAAACCTGTGAAGAGCTAGCCGTGAGGGCAACAAGCTCCTTAATCGGCGTTTTCTCTTTCACTTGTGAAGCGACAGGTGGTTCTGGAAGAGTTTCAGCTAATTTCTGCTCCATGAAGGATGCAACTTCTTTCAGTATTTCTTCGCCACCTTCCGTCTTCTTGCCCACCGGAATCAAATTTTCATCTGTTGAAATCTTTGCTGCATGAAGCGTTTCGCAGATTGTTTCATTAACGGTATTAAGTTCTGAGCTGACATCAGGCAAAAGTTGGAATAGCTCTTGAGAAACACCTTGAAGCAACCGCAATGCAGGCTTCAAATCAGCAACAATGTCACCTAGTTCTCTTATTGTTTCAAGACGAAGAATCACACGTTCAATAGCTAACTGAACATTATAGAGAAACTTTACAAGTTTTCGAACTTCAGCAATTTCAGTAGCGCATATTGCAGCTTTTTCTTTATTGTTCTTTTTCAGGGCACCCATGCAAGTTTCAAAAAGTATTCGGTCTCTTTCTTTTAAGCGAAAACTTGCCTGCTCCAGCTTATTTTGCTGAATCTTAAGTGTGGCAATAGATTTGGCAGCGACTTCACGTATAGGTGGAGGGGTTGGGTTAGTTAGACCTTTGATATCTCATCCCTCCACAGAAATGGCATTCTTTGGCTATATGCCAGCTTTACCAATCTCTTTTACGTAAACAACCACTGGAGGCTCAGGCAGTTTTGGAGCATCATTTACATGTTCTGCGTAAATTTTCGATTTCTGCGAGATTTCTAGCGAATCGCCTAGCAGTACGCTTGAAACTTTGCTTTTTGTCAATTCAAAATCTGTTTTTTCCGAGGTTGCACGTTTAAGTGCTTCTTGGAGCAGCGTGAAAGCGGACTTGTAGTTTTCTTCGTCTACTTTTCCTATTTCATGTTCAATTTCAAGATTAGCAATAGCATAGCTGAGTGACGATATTTCTTCTTTGCATCGTTCAATTTCTATGGCAGCTTCATCGATAATGACTTGCGCGTCCTTTTTTAGTTGAGTTAAAACGCTCTGAAAACTATTATGAAGTTCTTGGTAGAGTTCTGGAGCGATTTTTCTTTTTTCATTCAGATCTTTTAGGGCTTGGTCTTTACGCCATATGAGAGGTATTTGGTCACAAAGGATACCTGCTTGATTTTTAATTTTTGATATGAATGTGACTTCAGCGCCATTAAAACTCAAGTTTTCCATGGTATGTTTTGAGAATTGACCGTCACCAAACTCGATAAATACAGCGTCAAATTTCCCGCGTGGTGTTAATGCGAAAGATGCAACTTTACCGATTATACGACCATACTCGTTTTTAATAGGTTTACCAATATAAAGAAAAAGATTGGAGTTAGACATGTGTGTTTTTTCCTCCTATTTTAGAAACTCTCTGTTGATTTCTCTGCTTGTGAGGCTGGGGCTGATGGCATTCCTGGGGGCAGATCTGGGAACTTGTCCTTGATCTTCTGCTCAGCGACTGTTGCTGCTTCTGTGAGAATCTTTGCTGCGTCTTCGTTTACTGTGTCAAAGTTCAAGGTCATTCCTGAACCTTGGCCTGCTTCGATCATTATTCCGCTTAGCATGTTGCCAATTTCGCCTAGTTCGTTTTCTGCTTCTGGAAATACGCTTACTAAGCCTGCTCTGACTGAACGTAGAACTCCCACGGCTGGGCCTAAGGTTGATACTACGTCGCCTAGTTCTGATACTGTTCGTAACCGTAATGTGATTTGTTCGAGTGCAAGTTTAGCGTTCATGATTAACTTTGACATTTTCCGAACTTCAGCTAACTCGTTGGCGAAAACGTTTGCTCGTGCACTGTCATGCTTTGCATAAGCATCAACTATTCTGGCAAAGATTGCTTTGTCTCTTTGGCTGAACCTGTCTGTGGCTTGGTCAAGCTTTTGTACTTGAAGTTCGATGCGTCTGACGGCGAAGTCAAGTCGTGGCTTCAATGGTCCTGGTGGCTTCACGGCGTCTTTAATGCGGTTTGAGAATGGCTCATCTTCCCTTTTGCTTTCCCACTTTTTTGCAAATCTTTCTGACAATTTAAATTACCTCTGCAAGACAAAAATGCGGAAAACAATCTTATACATTGTTAACATGATGGAAATATGCTCGTATATATGTACAGATATACGTCATGTAAAAAATGGTTATAGCCTTTAACTATAAGAGTAAAAGATGATGCTAGCGCTAAAGCGATTAGACAAAAAAATGTAAGTTAGACTAAAAAGAAGCGTGAACTAATGCTAAAACAAAAAGGTGAATTGAATGAACAGTAGATTGAAAATATTCGGCTTAATAGCTCTTTTAGGCTTCGTAGCAGGCGTCATAGCACAGCTCACAGCAGTAGTTATTATCCCATGGCTTGTGGCAGTTTTACCGTTGCTCGGCGGTGCAACAACCTACATAATTTCAGGATTCGCCGGTGCATGCCTAACAGTTGTGCTTGTCGGCGTTTGGGCGTACATGACTGGGAAAAAAGAGCCCTACTAAATAAGAGCCTACTCTCCAGCCTCTTTCTTTATTGAAATCTTACTTTTTTAACTAAAAATTAATTCCTTCATCCTTTGCGTTTCATTTTTTGTTGACTTCCCCGTAAGGAGTTCGTTTATGCCCATTTGGTTTTGATTTCTTTAATTTGTTTAAGGTGTTTGTCGTCGGTGAGGATAAAGTCGGCTGAGGATTTGATGGCGGAGGCTGCTATGATTGCGTCTGCTGTGGGCAAGTCTGTGTATTTGCATCTTAATCTAGCGGCTTCGATTGCTATGTTTGAATCTAGGTTGAGGGTGATTAATTTTGATTTCAGGATAATGTTAGCTCGCATGTTGGCCACATCTATGCCAAGGGTTTGCATTTCAAACTTGTAGAATTCGTGAATTACTATGGAGGGTACGATTCCATGGTTAACTTCTTTTTGAAGGGTTTCCAGGGTTGTTTTGGTCCACTTTTTTGTTTCTTCATCCGGGGCCAGAAAATGTGTGACTAAAAATCGGGTGTCTATGACGGCTTGCATGTTAATATCTGTCTTCAGAGCGCATTTTGTCAATGATTTCGAGGGCTTTTTCCACGGTCATTTTTCCAGCGTCTATACCTGCAAGGTCTTCGATTTTTGGAATGACTTTGAAAATTATGCCGGAGGGGGAATCTTCAACGGTCATTTTCATGCCTTCCGCTATACCGTATTTGCGTCTTAACTCGATAGGGACGGTAACTTGACCTTTGCGAGTAACCATTACTTCCATAATCCGACCTCAACTTCTGGTACAACTTGATGTCAAAGTACTACTTAACTTTTTTGGCGGAATTGAGGATAACCCGAATCAGGTTATCGCCAGAGAAAGAGTTTCAATGCTCATGTTCTGTGTTTGCGAGATTATGGATTGTATGGCGGGCGATGTCTCGTTTTAGCCTTCATCCTTTGCTTTTCATTTTACCGTAAATCAAAAGTGGCAAACCTAGAAAAACGCAAGCTATTGCCCACAGATTAGGATTGTGAAGCGGGCCTATTACTTCGTACCATACGCTTGGGTGTGCTCCGTAGCCGCCAGTAAGATAGTAATATAGTGTATTGAAGACGAAGTAGCCTCCGAACGCCATCAAAACTATTCCTACCCGAGTTAAGTTTAGGTCGGTTAACTGTTTTTTGATTGCGGGAAGAGTTGATACTAACGCTGTTATGGCAAGCGCAAATAAACCGAAGACTGTTACAGCAAAGCTTAGTAAATTTGTAGGCTGCAGCAGAAAATCGAGCCCATATTGCTGGTATGCGCGCGGGTAGGGAACCATGACGCCTGCCCATAGCATTGAGTAATTGAACCAGAACACCACAAACAGGTAAGCGACGCCTGTTAGGCAACTCCATTTGGCGATTTCCTCGCGTGGAGACTCATGTTTGATTGTTGCTCTCAACTTTAGCAGGAGTGGCGGAACAACAAGAACGATTGCAAGGCAAGGTATCGCTGTACCGTACAGTAAAAGCAGTCCTGGAGTATGGTCAAAATAGAAGAGGTATTCACTTGTTAGGTTGTATGCGAAAGCGGCGATTATTGAAGGAATCAAAGAGAGAAAGAAGCCCGCTTCTAAAAGCAACGCCATGCTGACGCTCTTTCTAATTGTTGGTATTGCGTTATCTTTTTTTCTCCAAAAGAGGAAAGCCGCGTAAAATGCGAACGCTCCTGCAAAGGCGCGGAGCACTATTGCCACTGAACCGGCAACGCCCTCGCTGCCGTAGTAGAGAACCATCCACCACCAAGGATTCTTTGACACCAAGTTGTAGACGTAGTGGTCTGAAATTAAGCCTATACTAAAGTTTAATCCGTAGACTGCAAAGTAAAGGGCGTAGGCAAAATAAACAGAAACCACGACTAAAATCCAGAAGCGAAGGGAACCCGCGTATTTCTCAAGCCATTTTCCCATCAGAGTTCACCGTTCCGATTTATGGGCTTTGGGCTATTTAGTTCTAATCAAGGAACAGTTTGTTCCACGCTTGGAACAGCACACTTTGCTTGCTTGATGGCTTACTTTGGCTGAAATAGATGTTTTAATGGACTCGGTAGCGGAAAAAGATGTCATTCGCCTTAAGCGTCTTCGTACCTCGATTTCCTCATTGTCCAAAGTTATAGAGCAGAGCACCAATTTATTTACGTTTTCTAAAGAGTTTCCCTCAACTGCCTTGGTTTGAACTTAACCACCTATTTCTGGGCAGCAGTTGCTTTAAGTCTTTTCAGATTCAACAGTCGCCAGAGACACAGCTCCGACACGGCTTTGAAAAACAATAACTACTAGTAGCTGCTATACCTTTTTTTGAGTCTCAAGGAGAACTGGAAGTTGATGAAAGAAAAAAGCAAGACCGAAAAGAAGTCGTATGATGTTTACGGGCGCGGGAAGGAAACTGTACCTTTCAAGGTCGTGGTTAAGCCGCGGTCGGTAATGGGTGATTACATTGCTCTTCACGGTTTGTGTCCACAGAATGAACTGCCAGAGAACATGCGGGGCAAGATTCCAGAGGATGAAATCTGGATGCGGCAGGACGTTTTTGAAAACCCGAAAAGAAGGGAGCGGATTCTTCAGGGGCACGAAAAGTACGAACTCTCCTTAATGGAGACTGAAGGTCTAACGTACAAGCAGGCGCACCGCAAGGCGGAATTGCATGAGAAGTTTTACCTTCTCGAAAAAGACCTAGACAAGCTCGAGAAGAATTTGAAGATGAGGCACCATGACGCTGTGAGAATTGTGGAGCCGACTGAAAAGGAAGAAAAAGAAGAAGTAGCTGACGACGAGCCAAAGCGATAGCGCACTGCCTTAATGAAAGCAATAGGACATTGCCTTATTCAGGAGAGCTTTTCATCCTCGCATGACCTTGTTGGCACTAAACCAGCGCTTCAGGTCAACATAGAAAACAAACGCCCAAACACAACCGAAGTACATTCGCAAAAGCGATCCAACAAAGGAACACGCCAAGCACGCACGGGCTGGCACGCATTACCCCGACTATTCATATCTTGCTAGGTATAACGGTTTTTCCGCTTCTTTACGTCTCTCTTCCAGAGGCACGTCCTTCGCGATAACAATATCCGCAGTTATGCTCAAGTCTTTCTTTCGTAATTCTTCTTGTATTATTGAGTAGAATTCATCTTCTGTTAGAGGTTTTCTATATTTTTTAGTTTGAGGACTCGTTTCAACCTTCGCTTGAGAGCCCACGTGGAGCTTATTCCGGGACTCATTCATGGAGTTCCCTCCATTGCGCTGGTTGGCGATCTTTGCTTCTCGGGAGCGATCTTGCTTCTCGGGAGAAATGGAGAAGGCCGAGCAGAACTAGAATGAGCTAATTCCTGAGGCAAGATCCGTCACTCATACAGCATGTTAGTTCAAATTGAATATAAATAATATGAATTTGAAATTCATGTTTTTCAAGAGAGAAGAAAAATATTGCTTTGCGCACGTAATCTGATAGGAATGATTTTTCTAAAGTGCACTCTTAATTGCCAAGAATTGAGCATCAGTTTGAGAACTTGCCATTTTTCATGATGAGATTGTATTTGAAAATAAAATAAATTTTAGATTGGTTAAGTAAGTAGATAAATATACGGTTGCCATATCTTGTGAAGCAAAGAAAGGGCAAACCCGTGTTTAAGGCTGGTAAACGTGCACAAGGAGCCACTCTGGAGTTGATTAAATGAAGTATATACTCGTCGTTGGAGATGGAATGGCCGATTATCCCGTTCCTGAATTGGGAAACATGACTCCGCTTCAAGCAGCATACAAACCAAACATGGATTCAATAGCAGCCAAAGGCCGAAGCGGCCTAATCAAAACGGTTCCTGACGAGTTAACTCCAGGCTCAGATGTTGCCATATGTTCAGTGCTGGGTTACGACCCGAAACTGTACTGCACGGGCAGAGGTCCACTTGAAGCGCCTTCTAGAGGCATAAAATTAGGAGAGAACGATGCAGCTTATCGATGTAATTTGATAACTGAGAAGGATGGAGTTATCGTCGATTATTCCGCAGGTCACATAACCACTGACGAATCATCCAAATTAATAGCAGCGATAAAGGAAGCTTTTGAGAAACCTGATGAAATCGAATTCTTCTCAGGACTTGATTACAGGCACTTTTTGATACTGCGAAATTTCCCAAATCCTGAGCTTGTTCAGTGCACTCCGCCGCATGACGCTATTGGAGTAGATGTTGCAGAGGTTTTGCCAAAAGCCAAATCGGCAAAAGTAGAAAAAACAGCGCGTTTGCTTAGAGATTTAATTAATGGTTCCAGGGATATTCTGCGGTCTCATCCTGTAAACGTTGCGCGAGAGAAGGCAGGCAAGAGACCGGGCAACCTGATTTGGCCTTGGGGCGGCGGCAAAAAACCATCCATGCCAACGTTGAAAGAAAAGTACGGTTTGAAAGCAGCAGTCATATCTGCGGTTGATTTGGTGAAGGGAATCGGCACTTACGCTGGAATGGAAATCATTAACGTTCCTGGAGCAACGGGTTTGTATAATACTAACTATGAAGGCAAAGCAGATGCTGCATTAAAGGCTCTTGAGGATAATGATTTGGTTTTTGTCCATGTTGAAGCGCCAGACGAAGCGGGACATGTTAAGGATTACGCTCTAAAAGTAAAAACGATTGAAGACTTAGACAAGAGGCTTCTGGGCAGGATTCTTGACGGCTTAAACGAGCCATACGCGATTGCAATATCGCCTGATCACCCCACGCCCATCAGAATCGGAACGCACACAAGAGACCCTGTGCCTTTCGCCATTAAATCGCCGTTTTTGAAACCTGATGGCGTTAAAAAGTTTGATGAGTTTTCTGCAAGAAATGGAGCGTTCGGGCTAGTCGAACATGACTACCTCATTTCGCTTCTTATCTCCTCATCCAAGCGGTAATATGTAAAAGTAAATTTGCTCAGTTGCTGAAACTAAGTTTCTAAGCATCTTGCTTCGAGTCTATGTCTTTCATTCGTTTATTTATGACCCTTTGAATTTCCGGGTCATTTTCTCTATGCCTAGCTTCAACCAAAAGCTTTTTTGCTACATAAAGGCTTTTTTCTCCAAAAATTTTCGCAAAATTGCTGGATCGTCTTTCAAGTAAGCGGAGATATCGAGGTAGGACACAGACGAAGTTTAACGGGTAGCGCTTGCCTTTGTCTAAGTCAACTACGACTAGTTGGATGCAATTGTTTAGTCTTTGATTCCCTTTTTTGACTGCATAGAGTTTTAAGTTCAAACTTACCCCAGCCCATAGTTAACTTATCAAGTTTATGATAACTACAAGAATAATTATTCGTTATATCTCCTTAAACTTCGGCTCCATATTAACTTTCCTAAAAAACAAAAAATAAACCTCAATAAGACGCAGCAATTGTCGAGACAATTGAGCTGGGTCTGCGCGGAGGTTTTCTGCTAGCTTTTTATAAATCTCTTTACGCAAACTATTCGCTGGGAAGTAGCAAGAGATGGCGAAGCAGGTAAACAAAACGCCTGATTATGGTAATTGGGTTTCGAAGCGATTAATCTACACGTTTAGCATATTAGGCATAGTGTTTTTAGCATTGGCTTTTCTGGTTTGGGTGTTGGTAATCCCTGCCCTGCTATGCCTTCTGGTCGCTTTGTATTTTGCTTATGCACGTTACCTCTTCTCGCCCAAGGGAGGAAACGTGCAGAACAGAATCTGGGAAACAGTAATTTCAAATTTGGATTGGAACGGTGAAGGGCAAGCGTTAGATATTGGCTGCGGAAACGGTGCATTAACAATAAAGATAGCACGCAAATTTACAGCTGCTTGGGTAACTGGAATTGATTATTGGGGAGAAAGATGGGAATACTCAAAGGGCACTTGCGAAGCAAACGCTAAAGCTGAAAGCGTAAATGATAGAGTTGTTTTTCAGAAAGCCAGCGCTTTGAAGCTGCCTTTTGAGGATGAATATTTTGATGCAGCCGTAAGCAACTTAGTATTCCACGAAATCGCCGACGCCAAAGACAAACGCGAAGTAATCCGCGAAGCGTTGCGAGTGGTTAAGAAGGGCGGAAAATTCGCTTTCCAAGACCTCTTCCTACTCAAACAAGTATACGGTGACTTGGACGAATTAGTTGCAACCATAAAAAGCTGGGGAATAACCAAAGTAGAATTTATAGAAACACGAAACGCATCGTTTATCCCGGCAGCTTTGAAGTTGCCGTTTATGGTGGGAAAAATAGGTATAATCAAAGGAGAAAAATGAAAAATAGCCTTAATTTAGTTTGGAGAGAAATTTTTCTATCTCTTTCTCCGCGTTATCCGCTTTAATGAATATGGGTACGTTCTCCATTCCTGTGGCAATATAGCTTGATAGTAGCCATTCGCCTGGCGCAAACTCCAGCGTCTTCTCCAATATGCCCTTATCAATCATGAACGTTTCACTAACCAGTGCCCTGTCGTATGGTCTTGGTAGGGTGCCGACGAAATAAGTGTGCAGTTGCTGAAGCGCGTTAGTGTTCAAGTAAGCGATGCGTTGCGTCGCTATGCATACGCCTAAACCGTACTTGCGTCCTTGGCGGAGCAGCGTTTCCACGTGTGCGGAGCATTTGCCGTCTATGCCGCCTTCCTTGCTGCTGATGAATTCCTGTGCCTCGTCGAAGACTAATAGGATGTAGGGTTTTACTGTGAAGCGGCGTTTCCTACGTACAAGCAGGTCCTGTGTCAAAGCTATGGCAAGTTCTTTGATGGTGAATGGGTCGCTAATCGAGATTACTACTAGGTTAGTTTCTTTATCCTCGAGCAATTGCCTTATGCTTTCAACCGTTAATCCAGCCGCAGCTTTATCGCTGTTTTGCTCACGCTTCTTAAATAAGTCCAAAATGCTGCTTCGGGTCGTTGCCCAAGCATATAGCCCGGCTTTGTCGTTAACCCTGAAAGTTTCCATTGCATTCCGTGCAACCTCGTCAATGTGGCTGACGAAGTCCTCGCTGACCTCTTGGTTCTCGCTTAAACCCTGCTTTTCCACATATTCGCGAACCGCGTCATGAATTGCGTCGATAGCGTTGATGTAGTGTGGACGACTAACTGAATCTTTCCGTTGGTCATCGAGTTCCTCCATGAACTGGCCGTAAGTTGGAATTTTTTGCTTAGGCTTCGTGTAATAAGAGAGCTTCCCCTGATCTATGATTGCCTGCAAACCAGCCTTCGTTCGCAAGTCACTCTCGTATTCTCTTGGCTTAACCACGGAGTTAAAGAGTTGCTCGAGCGAATCAATCCTATGTTCTAAAACCAGTTTAGCCTTCACGGCTGGGTCAGCCAGCACATCAAGCAAGAGAAAAGCGTATTCGCAGCTGATGTCGAAGATAACAATCTTCTTCTCATCCATATGAAACATTATTCGCCTCAGAACATTAGACATCAAGTTGCTTTTGCCACCGCCCGTAAACGCGAAAACGCCAAAGTGGTAGCGAATCAGTTTTTCAAAATCAACATAAATTGGGATTTTGGCTTGGTTGGCTTCGAACATTTTAATTACGCCAAGTCTGGGGTCAATGCGTGCATCCTCAACCGACTTTGTTGTTTCAACGCCTAGTTGAGCGGCGATTTTCTGGTTGTACATGCGGTTAATCATTTCACTGTTTAGCAGGAGCACGGGACTGCCCACTACAGGGTAAGAAAACCCTTTAGCAAACTCAAACGTACAACCGCCCTTAATGATTAAGTCATAGTTGATGGGAATCGCGTCAATCTGAATCATCATCGTTGACTTGTCATCAGTCTGCCAATCGGCTTCTGACTGCTCGATGATTTCAAACTGCATTGGGTAATAGCCATGGTCACTGAGCCCGCGAAGCCCGAAGTGTTCAGGCCAAACGCGGCTAATCTCCATAAGCGTATACCGCTCGGCTGCGCTGCTTGCGGGCTTAAAATTCTTAACCGCCAACAGCATGCCCTCTTCAAGCAGCCCCATCAAATCTTTCTGGTACTCTATTTTGACTCGGCATTGGTAGCGTGCGCTTGTGCCTGTAACTTTTGAGTCTCCGCCGTCGCCGCCAGCGTAACGGGGCATAACCGCCGCTAACCTTCCATGAAATTTGTCGTCAAAATCTGTGAAGCATTCTATGTTAACGGTTTTCTCTTCTTGCTTGTTCAATACTTGCTCGCCTCTCTCGGAAAGTACTCATGTAGAATATGAATTTTCTCAATTTATGGTTATTCAAAATCCAGTTCGCTGTGGAATCTGCAACGCATCTGAATTGGCTGTAATTCCACTTGGCAATCTTATCTGCCACAAACAACGCTTTGTTATGTCCAAAAGCCTCTGGAATATTCATAGGCGCCATAGCCACAAGCATACTCATAACCAGATTTTGCATCTTGTTAGGTATCGACTTGTCCTTGTATAGAAAGACTTCCACAGGTTCTCTTGTGCCATCGCTCATTTCATTCCACAAAGCTAAACGGCACTCAGGCTTGAGGTCAAAGTCAGCGTAAGCTAAACGGTCAATCAACAAAACGTTGCTCCTCAATAGCGGGTCAGATTTGGCTTGGCTAAGCTGCACATAAGTCTTCAAAAAAGCCTTCTCTAAACCAATCTTATTCTTAATAATGCCAGAAACATAGCCCTGTCCCCTGTCCGCGTCAGCCTTCATCGTTCTAAAAGCTGAATCGTACTCAATCAGGCTCCAAGGCGGCACCACTTTCTCTGGGTTTAAAACGCTTGCAGATTGAAGAATCATGCGGTCAGTGTTCGGAAGCGCTGTCAACGCCTCATTTTCAACTCCCGCTTTCAATAAGCCTTCGTTTTGCATTATTGGAATTAACTGGCGCTTGAAATCCCTCGCTGAAGTGTCTTTTGTGATGCCTACAAGCAGGATGCGTTTTCTCCAACACTCCTCCATCAGCATTTGCAAAGCGAACAGCGTCAAAAAAGCAATATCAAGTGTGGTTAACCAGTGTTCTTTGCCGTCCTTGACTATTTTCATACTGCCGGATGTTTCTGCCGTAGAGCTTTTTGTGGAAAAAAGTTTGTCACCAACTTCGATGGTTAATCGTTTTGTACGCTCCCAACTGTCAATGTACTGCTTGTTTAAAGCGTAAATGCCTTCGGTGTCTGTTAGGATGTGTTTTGTGATTAAGCGTGATAGGGTTTTTTCGACCCTTCTTTTACGTTTATCATCCACTATCCCTAAGGCTTCGCAGATTTGCGTTTGCGTCAACGTTTTGTTTTCTTCCGCTAGGCAAGTTATTGCATGACGCAGGTAATCCGCCCTTGGAGCAGGCAAACCCAAAGCCTTATTGCAAACGTGATGGCGTGCTATGGCTAAATCGTTCGGATCAACTTTCCTTCCGTTGATACTGTAGCCAACGAGTGCGCTTTTTGCATCCCAAAAATCCGTTTTTCTAGTCTCATACAGGAGGCTGGCACGCTCCGTGGATAAGCTTCTATCCATTAACAGTACCCTAATGTTCTGTGCTGGGTCAACGGCAAGCTTGTAGGCTAAGTAAAACTCTGAAAAAGTCATTATTGCGTTAGCTATTAGCGAATTATTTGCTATTTCTTCATCTGTAGCTGGCTTTGACGGGTTAACCTCGCTGGGCTGCTCTTCCGCCGCAAACGAGTGGTCGACATCTGGGATTTCGTTTATGTATATTGGGACGACGCTGGATACGCCTATGTTCTGCTGAATAGTCTTAGCGTCATATTCAACTTGAGGCTCAGCTGCTTCTGAGAATTTTACAGTGCCTGTTGAGGCGTAAGCGCCGCCGAAAAAAATAACCATGTCAAACAGCGGTCTCGAGTACATTGTGCCGTCTATGCCTGCAAAGCGAACGCTCTCAGAACCAAAGAATTCTTTAGCCGTTTCCCAAGCTTCCTTCTGGTTGAAGCGTGACTTTATCAGGTTCACAAGTAAATCATCATAAGCGTCTTTCAGGATTGAGAAGCGCTGCTCATAGTCGGTGACTTGTCGGGTTGCGCCCTGCCTAAGATTATCGCATGTACGTTTCATTGTGTCGCTAAGCGAAGGCGCAGTCACTTCTCCTCACTCTTCATTGCAAGAGTGATTGCTTGGGCTGTTAAAAGCATTGTTGACACTTAAACGATTAAAACTACAATAAAAAAAGACTTTGTTATAGGTTAATTGATTGTGGTGCTGTTGAAGAAAAGGCTCCCGAAAAGAAGGGTAGCCTCTTTTTAGCTATTGTTTTAACAGTTAAAAAGCGGGTATCCCTCAGACACAGCGAGCACCAACAACATAAACTCTCACCCTATTAATGCTGTAATATGCTTTGCAGTTTTCACTATACAGAAAGCAAAAATATCCGAGCGCCACAATCTACAATATAACCCAGACTTTGGCAGGTTCCAAAATTATAATTGTTGCCTGTGCGGGATTGCCCTAGCCTGGTAGGGGGCAGGCCTGCTAAGTCTGTGGTCGAAAGGCCGCGTGGGTTCAAATCCCACATCCCGCGCCATTTCCAAATTCCGTCTCTCTATCTGGTGTTTTTAGATATTAAGCTCAATTCTGTTTTCAAATCCTGATGTATACCCCTTATTACCCAGAGTTTAAATTCCACGCGGATTGCTTTTTTTATGAATTCTTGTAAATGATGCAAATTGAACCAATCATAATTCCGAGGATATCCCCTTTAATAAAAAATCATTTATACTTACTGCCCTGAATCAGACATAGGGAGATTTAAGCCGTTTAAGCGGGTTGATGTCATGAAAGCGGTTGTTTTAAATGGTGCACGAAGTGGAGACGAAAAGGTTGATGAGGTTTCAGATGCCATATCGTCTGCACTGGGCAGCTTAGAACAGGTTTCTGTTTTCAAGCTGCGAGAAATCTTTATAGCTGATTGCTCTAGCTGTTTTGGCTGCTACCTTAAGACGCCAGGGACATGCGTAATCAACGACGCTACTAATGGCATATCCAAAAAGCTGGCTAAGGCAGATTTGAAAGTTTTTCTTACGCCGATTGTTTTTGGTGGGTACTCAAGCGAGCTGAAGAAAGCCGTGGACCGGCAGTTAGGTGTGCTTTTACCTTTCTGCAACAAGATTCAAGGTGAGGTTCACTTTTTAAACCGATATGAACGAAACGGCAACCTCGTAGGTATAGGCGTATTACCCAAACCCGACGCTGAAAGCGAGTCGATTTTCAAAACCCTTATCGATCGGAATGCCATCACCTTGCACGCTCCAGTGCATTCAACAGGTTTCATTTACGTCGAGGATAACTCCTCCAAAATCCAGGATAAAATCAGGAACATTCTTGCGGGAGTTGGATTCAAGAATTGAGTAATCCAAAGCAGGCGCTTCTTTTGTGGGGCAGCCCAAGAGTTTCAGGTAGCAATTCAGAATCTCTCGGCAATTACCTTCTGGGTAAATTGAACATCGGAGGGTTCGAAACAGAAAAGCTGCAAGTTCAGACTTCGATGCGTACTAAGGAATCCCAAGCCAAAATGCTTGAACAATTCGGCGTCAGTGATTTGCTTATTTTTTCATTTCCTTTGTACATGGACAGCATCCCCGCTTCCGTTATTGCCGCTTTAGAACTGATGGCAAAACAGCGAAAGACCAGTGTTTTCCCAAAAACTCAGCGGCTTTTGACAATATTGCACAACGGGCTTCTTGAAGCCAGCCAAAGCAGCAACGCATTAGCGATATGCAAGCGTTTCGCGTTTGAGGCAGGCATCGATTGGGCAGGAGGTTTAAGTCTTGGAGGAGGCGAAGCCATAGGAGGAAAATCGTTGGAGGATGCGGGGTTTCTGTGGCGAAACGTGAGGAAGGCTTTGGACTTAGTGGCAAAAGACCTTTTGGAGGGCAAGGCTGTTTCGGGTCAGGCAGTGAATTTGATGGCTAAACCGTTCGCGCCCGCGTGGCTGTACGTTTTTTTGGCGAACCGAACCTGGAAGAAGAGGGCTAAGGCATATGGCACACAAGACAAACTCTGCGACCAACCATATTGAGTTTCAACTCGGCCCTGCCCGCTAGATACGCACCTAAAATCAATCAGAGAAACGAAAGCTACTATGATTAATTGCGAACAAGCAAAAGCCGCACTTTTCAAAAGATAGTAGCGTTCTGTTTAAGCTCCCGTAGCCGGTAAGCCTTAATGATTATGCTTAGCAGGTAAGCCACATTTTCCAAGATCCCAAGGCTTATATTGAATTCAGTTGTTAACCTAAAGAACGGTGAAATTATGGTTGTAACCGATTGGAAATCTTTCTCGAAAGTTGACCCAAAACGCGATTACCTTGCATTCGCACTGGCGGGGCACCGCAAGAGTGCATGGTCTTTTTTCAGTTGGGCAATGCCAGCAGGAAAAGTAATGAAACAATTGGAGACCACAAGTGGACTTATAGGATACACCTCGCGAATGGATTTCTGGAGCAAGAAAAGTGAAATGGTGGCTGTATTCGAAGATGAGAAAACGCTTATGGAATTTGCGCATGCTGGGCAACACGGTCAATGTACAGAAAGAAGTAAATCTGGTGTGAAAGAAATGAAGTCCGCTACATGGAGCATTTCTGGTTCAGATCTTCCTCTGAAATTGGATGACGCGATTAATAGACTTCAAAGCCAAAAAGAAACTGATCTTAATCATTAGCCGCAGTTCGAGCATGTGACTCATACCAGTTTGGGCAAATTCCGTCCGGTTCACTTCCGAAAATACAAAAACCACATTTGGTTTATGAGATTTCTTCCAACATTTTGTGTGGAATTTAAACGTGGGTGTAAATCTAACATCCCGCGCTTTTCTCCTTTTGCCAAATAGGGGTTGATTATCGTTTATTTGAGCAAATAGAACCAAGAAATCGCTTTTAAGTTATTTGCTCCTGTGGTTTCATCGCATAAAAACTATCAACCGTTTAAATAGCACGCAAAGTAGGGAAGTATCTTAATGGAAATAATGATTGGAAATAGAATAATGTGTTCTATGTCTTAGAAGATATAACTCATTAAATTTAGTCTTAAATATAGGAACCCTCATCATGGAGATTAGACGCTCGGAATAGCAAACCACCTTTGTGATGCTTATTGATAGACACGGAAAACTTGACAAAAAAATTCGGGGACTTAATAGCTGTGGACAGTATTACCCTGCATGTTAATGATGGTGAAGTTTTCGGCTTTCTCGGTCCCAATGGAGCGGGCAAGACTACTACCGTGAGGATGCTCTGCTGCCTGATCTCAAAGACGAGCGGAGAAGCTAGGATAGGGGATTACGATGTCGGCAACGAGGCGGATTCTCTGAAGATAAGAGAGCTCATCGGATTGGTTCCCGACAACGTGGGTCTCTACGATGACCTGAGCGCCTACGACAACCTGGACTTTTATGGGAAGCTATACGATTGCACAGAAGCGCAGAGGAAAGAGAATATAGAGCGCTTCCTCAAGTTGCTTGGACTCTGGGAGAAGAAGGACGTCGCAGCTGGATCTTTCTCCAAAGGGATGAAGCAAAAACTCTCGATAGCACGCGCCCTCATTCATGATCCTCAGATATTGTTCATGGACGAGCCGACGGCGAACCTCGACCCAGAATCTTCAAAGACTGTCCGGGACTTCATCCTCGAGCTCAAGAAAGAGAAGAAAACCATCTTCCTGAACACGCACAACCTTGACGAGGCGCAAAGGATCTGCGACAGGATTGCAATACTGAATACCCGCCTTATGGCGATTGGCACACCCGAGGAACTTGAGAAGTCTGTTCAAGGAAGGAAAACAGTGATTCAACTAGAGCAGGCAAGCGATGCGATAATAGCTGCTTTGAGAAAGCTGCCACTTCGAAACTTGGTTATCGATGGCAACAAACTAACTATCGATGTGTCAAATCCCGAAAAAGAGAATGTCACTATCTTGGACACGATATTCCGAGCCGGCGGCCACGTTCAATCCGTCACCGTCGTAGGCTCAACCTTGGAGGATGCTTATCTTAAACTCGTGAGGCAAACCAAATGAGACTCTCCAGATCATGGATCATCGCGTCGAAGGACTTCAAGATATTCCTAAAGAAGAAGAACATAATCTATTCAATCCTCGTCGTTCCACTCATTGTGTCATTTCTTTTTCCGATTGTGATCGTGCTTGCAGGGCATAGTAATGGCGGAAGCGGAATTCCAGCGTCGGAACTCCCGATACTTCTGCCTTCATTTTCTTTCTTCTACCTCATCCTTGCAGGTTTGATTCCAACAACTATTGCCTCCTACAGCCTGGTCGGCGAGAAAGTCGAAAAGAGCCTCGAGCCGCTCTTGGTCACTCCCACGACCGATAGCGAGATCTTGCTCGGAAAGGGAATCGCAGCGTTCCTACCGCCCATAGGCGCTATCTTAGGAGGAGCTACAATCTTCATGATTCTCATGGATATGGTTACACATGGCACATTGGGTTACTACTTTTTCCCTAACTGGAATGCAGCCATTGTCCTTTTTCTAATGGTCCCTCTTGCAGTGATAATGAGTGTCGAATGGAACGTCATTGTCTCGGCCAGGGTGAGCGATGTACGGATTGCGCAACAGATTGGAATTCTCTTGATTCTCCCCTTCGGAGGGATCTATGTCGCCGGTGAACTTAATTTAATACAACTCGGCAGCACCATCACCCTCCTCATCATCGCTGGCATTCTTTTGGTGGTTGATGTGCTTCTGCTTTACGTCGCCAAGGCTACTTTCCAAAGGGAGGAAATATTGACAAAATGGAAGTAGTGATTTGGTTTCGTGTGCTTTGATTTTTGAGCTCTATTGTGGTATTAGCGTAATATTTAAGCGGTATCCCGTGTAGATACACAGCAAAATCAACAAGCTATCTGAAGTAGAGAATCAGAATGGGTATAGGGTGTGGAAAATATGAATAGTATGAAATTAAGACTTATCTTAATGGGCTGCATACTTACCGTGATAGGCGTCATCCTGCTTATTGCAAGGGGTTTCTCAGCACCTTTGGTTGGAATACTCGTAATAGGAATATTATTAGCTGCGGTTGGGGTTATTTGGAAGCCGCGAAAGAAAGCAGACAACGTCCCCAGTGACGCTTTTTAGATTAAGATTAATACTTGTTTATTTGGCAAAATTCATAAAAATAGCTTTATTCAGCAATTTTTAGCGGATGGACTCATACCCGTTTGAGACTGTGTAAAAACTCAATTCAATTTCAGAAAAATGCTTGATGCATGTGAAAAATGTTAGCAATAAGACGCCTGTCTATACACATAGGGAGCAACTTTTTGAACACGATTTGAGTTTTCACACAGCCTGGTTTGGGGTAAGTCCAGTCCGGCTCACTTCTGTTTAGAGAGTACGAGCTTCGCTTCGGTCAATAACATTCAAAGTTTTTCGCGTGAAATTTAAACGTGAATTTAAAGCTAACATCCCGCGCCAACTTTGCAATTGTAGCTTAAAACGGGTTTATGAGCGGTGTTGTTTGATGAATTTGGCGAGGTTGATGATTTCGAGGTCGCCTTGGCATCTGGGGCAGGTGTTTTGGATTTCGGGTGCTTTTGCGCCGATTTTCAGCGGTGCTCCACAGTGGCAACAGTAGTATGTTAGGGTTTGTCCTTTCTCAGAGAGGGTTTTGACGAGGGCGGCTGCTTCTTTTTGCGTCTCGGTTAATTCTTTATCTTTCTTTTTAGCAGAACCTGTTTTTTTCTCGGTGGAGTAGTCTTTGCAGGTTTCCGCCTGAACAAAATAAGTGTTAAAAGCAACCTTCGCAGGCGCCAAAGCTTTCCCTGTCTTCTTGCAGGACTCCTCATCGAAGTAGCCGCAGTCTTCACAGGTCTTCTTCTTGTCATATTCCGCCCTAAGTTTCCAATAGCACTCGGCACAATACATCTGCTGTTTACCGTTTATACTCACGGTTAAGCCTGAACCAGAGAAGGATTTCTTGCAACCGCAACATTCAAACCGCATAGCGTTCACGTGGAAATTACTATTTGGCAGGCTTTTATTTATTGTTTGATTTGGCATTGAACGTTTTTTTATGGGATTGTTGCGTTGTTGGGGTAACCTCTGCTTTCCCAGTAACCCAAGTAGTTTGTGTTGTTTGAAGCTTCAATTTCTGTTATCCATTTTATCCACTTGTATCCGTACTGACTTTGAGCTACGAGCATGAACGGCCATCCAATTTGCGGCGTCAGGACTACTCCGTTCAAGCTCAAGGCGGTACCCAACCGTGCAGTAGAGAGATAAATAAAAGTGAAAAGCGAGCCAGTGACATGAGCAATTAAAGAAAAAAGCGAATTTATTTAGCTAAAGATATTAACTTGATTTGTTTTCTTCTTCTTGTCTTCAAGTGTTGAGAGGTATGAATATTAGGCTTCAAGTTTTCAAGGAAGATTCCATGCATAGTAATTATTTGCATAGAAGCTTTCGCTTCGCTGTTGTTGACTTTAGTAAGTCTCAGAGTTACCCTTCAAATTTTATCTGCATGTTACCAGTACAATTAGGAGCTGGAAAATCTGATAGTGTTTTCCTTAAGATTTTTGGAGACAAAAGCTTGGAACAAGCCAAGGCTTTGTTAAAAGAAGCTTTCGAGAGGGAGGATGATTCTGAGGTTAAAGCTGAGATTGAGAGAAGGCTTAAGTTGCTTGAGCCTAAAAAAGTTGATCAAATAAAGTGCAGTGGTTGCGGAAAACTCTTTCAGCCTCGACGGATAAGAAGGTTCAAGAATAATTTTTGTGAAGAATGCATGAAGAAAAAGTTTGGAAGCCGAATGTAGGGTAGAAAGGAATTAGGTTTCTATACCGTGCAGTTTTAATTTAGTATCTATGATGCTGAGTAGTTTGTCTGGATTAACCGGTTATCCAATAAAAGCATCGTCAGGCTTTGTCTCTCTGAAGATTTCTTCATGCACAAGGATGAATTTGGTCAAAAACATTGTCTTAGCGATTTTGAACATGCTGTTAACCGTTCCCTTCTTCTGAGCTTGAAGATTGGTTTCTGCAGAGCCAACCCTGATCGGTGCTGTTTTGAATTAAATTTAAGATTATCCGCGAAATCTCAGGATTGCAACGCCTCTGCAATATCAAAAAAGCAAGATGCTCTCCTCATTTCCATGGCTCCAGTAAGCAAAGTAGCAGCCAAGAGCATTCTGATGGAAGGTTTTATATTTTCAATCGTTGCATAAATCATTTGGAGAGAGGGTGAACAACTTTGCGTTCAAAAAACGTTTCACACAATCAAAGGCATGCCTGTCTTAAAACAGGTTTACTAATCGTGACTATTTTACTCAGCACAACTTGGCTGATTACAAATGTACACGGAAGTTGGAGTCCAGTAACAATTCCAATTACACAGAGCCTCAGCGGGATTTCGATGGTTAGCACCACTGAGGGATGGGCAGTCGGATCGGGCGGGATAATACTAAAGTTGAGTGGCGGTACTTGGAGTGTAATCCCATCGAGCCCGGTAACGACTAACCTGCTGAGTGTTTCGATGGTTAGTTCTGGTGAGGGATGGGCAGTTGGAGCAAGCGGAGCAATACTACGTTGCACCGGAGGAAGTTGGAGTAATTACACATCAAGCCCAGTTACAAACTATCTTTATTCAGTTTCTATGACTAGTCCTACAGACGGATGGGCAGTTGGAGCAAGCGGAGCAATACTACGTTGCACCGGAGGAAGTTGGAGTAATTACACATCAAGCCCAGTTACAAACTATCTTTATTCAGTCGACATGATCAGTGCTACTGAAGGATGGGCAGTTGGAGCAAGCGGAGCAATACTACGTTGCACCGGAGGAAGTTGGAGTAATTACACATCAAGCCCAGTTACAAACTATCTTTATTCAGTTTCTATGACTAGTCCTACAGACGGCTGGGCAGTTGGAGCAAGCGGAGCAATACTACGTTGCACCGGAGGTACCTGGAACAGAGTAACAAGCATTCCAACGACGAATACTCTGTATTCAGTGAATATGGTCAGCGCCACTGACGGATGGGCAGTCGGAAGCGGAGTAACACTGCATTGGGATGGAGCAACATGGAACTTAATTACACCAAGCCCGACTACGCAAACCCTCCAAGCTGTGTCTATGGTTAGCGCCAATGAGGGCTGGGCGGTTGGATACTCAGCAATGATGATTCATTGGGTGAAGAATGCCCCTGTTGCTTCTTTCACTTATTCACCTTCAAATCCAACAGTTAACACCGCAGTAAGTTTTGACGCCTCAGCCAGCAACGACTCCGATGGCACAATTGCAAATTACGCTTGGGATTTTGGAGATGGAAACACTGGAACAGGAGTAACAACTAGTCATACCTACCCAATTGCTAATACTTATACAGTTAACCTAACAGTCACGGACAATACTGGTCTGAAAGGGACTTTGTCCAAAAACATTATAGTGACTTCCGGCATTGTCAGCGGAGTTACTGCTTCCGCTTCGCCTTCAAACGCCAATGCTACGGTAGGTCAATCGGCAACATTTACGGCTAATGCTTCGGGAGGAGCGGGAGGCTACCAATATCAATGGTACCGAAATGGAGAAACCATGGCAGGGCAAAACTTGAACACACTTTCGGTGGAGGAACTAACTTCGGGTACATACAAGTACTACTGCATTATAAAAGACTCAGAGAATCAAACAGCACAATCTAACGAAGTAACATTAACTGTCACTTCTGATGTAATTGTAATAAATGGAGGCACAGAAACTGCAAACTCAACGTCGGTTACGCTAACATTATCCGCCAGCGGCATCATGTCGAACGTTACTCAGATGTGCTTTAGCAACAACAATGTTGGCTGGTCAGCTTGGGAACCCTACAGCACGACCAAGCAGTGGACGCTCACGGCAGAAAACGGCACCAAGACTGTCTACGCTAAATTCAAGAACGGCGCAGGCGACATCTCTGATGTGTACCAAGACTCAATAACCCTCGCAATAGCTCAAGAGGCAGCATTTCCTTGGATGCTCGTCACTGCAATAATAATCATAGTAATAATAGTAGCAGTTATCGTTATTCTCCTGCTGCTTAAAAGGCGAAAACCTCCAGCACCAGCGCAGTTAAGAATTACAGCCGAACCCGCAATCCTCGTAGCCGACGGACAGACAAAGTCAGTCATAACAATGCAGTTACTTGACAAAAAAGGAAAACCCATACCTGCAATAACTGACACACAGATTAATATTTCCGCAACCCAAGGAAAACTCGAAAACGCCGTAGTAACTATTCCAAAAGGAAAAGATGCAGAAAAAACCGTTATTGTATCATCAACCGAGACAGGACAAGTGCCAGTGTCAGCCAACGCAGAAGGCCTGAAAAGCATCACCGTAACGCTAAACTTCGTTGAGAAAAACAGGTATTGCATGCACTGCGGAACTCAGATGGCTACTAAGGCTAAAGCTTGTCCGAACTGCGGAAAAATGCCTCTTGCAGGGGTGGACACGAAATCGTGCCCGAACTGTGAAGCCGTGATTCCGATTGCTGCGAAGTTCTGCAATGAATGCGGCGCAGGTCAAGCAGCTTAAATAAACTATAAGGAGTATAGCCCTCCATGGGCAAACCAGCCGCTAAGCAAGGCGATAAAATCATCAGCACTGACACCCACATTCTGATGGTTCCTTCACCAGGCGGACCCGTACCAACACCGACACCTATGCCCTTCAGCGGAACATTAATGAGCGGTTTAAGCACTGACGTTTTCATTGAAGGCAAACCCGCAGCAACCGTAGACAGCGTCGCCATAAACCAACCCGTGCATATACCAGCCGCGGGACCCTTCCAGAAGCCGCCAACAAACCAAGGAAAAATCATGGTTGGCAGCACAGGCGTGTTCATAAACGGAAAACCAGCCGCCAGACAGGGCGACATGGCAATGACATGCAACGACCCCGTCGACATGCCAATAGGACAAGTGATGGCGGTTGGAATGGTCTCAATAGGCGAAACAGGCGCGGGAGCGCCAAGCTTTCCACCAACACAAACAGCACAGACATTCGTGAACGCCAGATGGGGTCAGCAAGGCATAATAACAAGCGCAAACTGGGAAAAAGACATAGCGCAAAACGACGAAAAAGTCAAAATGAAAGCCAAAGTCAAAGACTTCAAAGATGGCACCCTAGCCAAGTTCACAGTATGGGAACACAGCGAGTCAGGCGACATTCGCCTAGCTGAAATTGAAGGAGTCGTAAAGGGGGGCGAAATAGTGAACACTTGGAGCCACTCGCCCGAAGAAAACGAAGGCGAAGAAGAGCCAAAAGAAAACAAAGAAGAGCAAGAATTCTATTTCGTTGTTGATATTGAAGGACAAGAAAAAACGTCAGAAGCCCTAATAATCACAACGGAAGTGAAACAAGCAGACCTTCTCGAAATCGAAGATTTACACTTTAACCACAACAGCGCAGTCACACTGCCCAAAGCATTAGATGAACTAGCCTACTGCTACATTTATGTTAAGGCGAACCCCTCCAAAATGATGCTAGTCGCGGGACACACAGACAAAAGCGGTACACACCCTTACAATCAAAAACTCTCAGAAAAACGGTCTGAAAACGTCCTGCACCTCCTAATAGGCAACCGAGCTGACTGGGTAAAAACCGCAGACCTTGGAAGCGGAGGAAAAAGCAAAATTGAGGATTACCAGGCAATTCTCAAGTGGGTCTCAACCGCGCTGGGATGGCTCTGCGACCCAGGTGACATAGACAATATCTTGGGCACAGAAACAAGAGAAGCCATAAAAACCTTCCAAGAAACATACAACGACGAATTCCACAAGTCCATCACAGAAGACGGCGTCATGGGACCTGACACTTGGGGCGCCTTCTTCGACATCTACATGCTAATGCTCGCAGACGCACTAGGTTACGGTTCTGACACGTCCAAATTGAAAACCTACCGAGATGCCTTGAAATTTGTAAACGGGATTAAGACAATCGGCTGCGGCGACAGACACGCAACTTCAAAAAAATCCATAAGTCTTGAAGATCGACGAGTAGAAATTCTCTTCTTTGAACCCGCAGACAAACCAAAACTCAGCTTTCATCCACTCTGCCACGAAGGGCCACCAGACGATCCTGAAAGCTACCTACCGAAAGGGAAGAAAGCAAAGAAATGTGAGCTTTATGGCACGCCAGGTCTTTACCAGAAGAATAGATTAACCTGCAATCTTGAGAACTTAGTTAGGATAACACTTTACGATTACGATGGCTCAAAGTTCACTCTCAAGGGAGAAGCAAGCTATCAAGTTCTGGACAAGGAGAAAAACATTCTTGGCGAAGGCAAAGTCAAAGACAGTAACGAAATCCTCCTAACGTCCTGCACTGGCATACCAAGGAAAGCCGTGTTAAAACTGGACAAAGCAAAGTTTGTCTTCAAACTCACACCTGAGTCAACTGCAACTGGAACTGGAGCTTCGGCAGGAAAATAATCTAAGTCGCTTGCGGCACTTCTGTCTTCTTTTGCAGCTGCCTATGTCCCCTAGTCTCGTTGCGTCCTCGGATGTCCTCTTCAAGCTTAAACTGAAAATTCTTAACGATGTCTAACCACCAATCCGACTCTTCTGGATGCGAAACGTATAGATCAACTGCGTTCAGAAGTTTTTTCATCGATAGTGACAGGTTTGGGTCGTTCTGGGCAAACGTCCGATTAGCCTTCTTGGCGCGTTCTTTTTCTCTCTCTGCTACCTTCGACGCTTCCTGGTCCAAGCGCTCTAGCTCGGCTTCGTCGAGAATAGACGAAGGGTTTCTAATAATCCATGTTTCTGGGCAGGTTTCGCTCCAGACCCTGTGCATTAGTACGAATAGGTGTTTGTCTGCCTTAGTTGCCAATTCAAGGTGCAGTTCGTAGAATAGTGACCTGTGGGATTCTGGAGGATGGTCCTTGCAGACTTCAGAGTGCGAAGGCGGCAGTTCGCTGCCTTTTTCATGTTTTGGCACAACTTTGTCGTAAGTTGTTTGTCCGATTTTTTTCTTTTTCAAGTCGCCTGATTCGATTCGCACTTCTAGCGCGGTTTGTGCTTCCCAGTGCGTCACGTATTCCATAATCTCCATCGCCAATGCTCTGGTGTCCTCTGCGATTTCCTCCAGTTTCTTGTGTTTTTTCGCCGCGAAATCTTCGACGGAAATTCCGAGGACTCCTTCGATTAGTCTTATGATTATCATGCGAATTTCGTTTTTAAGCCATTTGCGGAATTTTTCGTAGGCATCCTTGAGATTTTCGTAGGTTTCGATCATTTCTCTGACTTTTGCAGGCAATGCGTCGAGGATGGCTTCGGTTATCTCCTCTTTCAGTTTCTTGAGAAGTGGCATTGCCTTCTTGATCACTTCGTAATATCGTTTGTATTCCACAACGGCTTTTGTTGGAGGAACGTATTCCGTGTCAATGTCTATTGGAAATTCGACGCCTTGAATTTCTTTTTGGATTTCGTCAGGAAGAAGGATTCCTGGAATGTTCAGCTGGATTGTCTCGACGTGCAAAACGGGCAGTTTGATTCCGGCTTTGTCCATTCCTTCAAGCAAAAGAGCTAGAGCAATGGCTGACCTGTGTTTGGACCCTAACTCTTTTAATTTATCCCATGTTGAGGCGTCGTTTTCTTCGATGATACCTAGGAAGATGTCGATGGCTTTGTCTAAATAATCATAGTATAGGTCTATGAGGGGAAGAACGCTGTGGGCTATGCTGATGTACGTGTCCAGTGTCCCGAACGTTCCCGTGGTGATTGGTTGCCTGAACAGATCACCTAAGTAACACCTTGAGCGTGTCAGGCTGCTCTGTTGTTTTTTCGGTGGGTTAGGGTATTTCTCGAAAAGCGTGTCCACAACTATTTGTTCTCTTAGGGAATTGAGAGCAACTTCGATGAAGTTGGAGTGACCGAAGTAGTCTTCTACACCGTGTAATCCTTTCCCAAAAGTCACTCTGTTCATTCTGGGATCTTTGGAAACCGCGTCTTTGAACGTCTGTTTTACCCATTCTATTGTGCCATAGATGTGGTTCGCGAGTCCGCTTGGGCCTACTTCGTAGAGAGTTGGCTCTTCGAGCGTTAATTTTCCTTTGAAGGCGCTTGAGCCTATTTGTTTCTGTCTTGCTGCTACTACGTCGGGGCTTTCGTCGCTGGCAGTTACGTATTCTTTTCCGACCCTGATGACGAGTTCTTCAAGGCGTAGTCCTGCTGGGTTGTCCATGTGATCTTCGGTTTTGTATGGTCCGAGGTTTTCGGGTGTTACAATGTCGGTGCCGATTGTTTCTCCGAGTTCTATTGTGGCGACGACTTTTAGGAGTGCTGTGACGAGTTCTTCTGCTCCTGCTGCTCCGATGGTTGTTTTGTCTGGTTTGCTAGTCCATGGTTTGCTGAACCCAATTTCCTTTTTGATGCATTTGCACTTGTCCATTACTATGGGAACGAAGACTTGGGAGAAGTCACGCATCCAGTTTCCAGAGTAGGTTTCCAACGCGAATCTTTGCGGTTCTGGAAGGCTCCTGAACTTGGTGTCAAGGTCCTTTGCCAGATGAGGGTCTGTGACTTCTAAGGCTTGAAGCTCTATTGTTTTGTGAGCGTGCGGTTCACCCATTCGCGAAACCCCTAAACATGTAATTTGAAGCAACTCGGATTTAGCATTTGTCGTAGGATCCAGCGGAGAATAGTAGTGCTCGGAACAGCGGGGAGTACGAGAGAGAGGAAAGATAGCCCCTTTATATAAGGTAGGCAACGCAGAAGAATGATTTTGTGGTTTTTGAGACGGAGTTGTTTTGTTGAAAGATAAGGGCGGTTAGGGAATTGGCTTTTTGTCTCTTTTGAAGAAGTTGCAGACTTGGTTTTGCTTGAAATTTTTTGCATTCATTTCATCCTTGAAGGTGTAGTTCTATTATTTGGGACGGAATTTGAAGATGGTTGTTAATTGTTGCATAGTGAAAACCTACGCTGGTTTGTCCGAAAACCAATAAATAGTGGGAACGCAGACAGAGCACATAGAAAAAAGGAAGGAAAAACCAAATGTCCGCAGAGGAAATTGTTGAGAAAGCGGATTTGTTTAAAGGGCGCGCAAACATCAAGCTGTTCCTTGAAATAGAGGTTTTAGACCTCAATCTCAAAGACAATGAAGAGGTTATGACATATTTCGGCGTAGGAGACGATTTTAAGAAATTTCACACGTCGAACGATCTTTTTTATTGGACTCAAATTGATCCAGCGAAGTGGACGCGGCATGAAGAGAAACCGCCAAATCAAACAGAGCGAGTTTTTGTCTTTCAAGCACCTCTGAAAAGCCCAATCGCGCGGCAATGTATACTTAAGACGGGGAATGAAAAAATGTGCTCAAAATATTCTGCGTTCTGTCATTTAAATTGTACCGTGGTTGGTGGCGGTGGCGCTGTGAAGATACAAACCAAGAGAAAATGGGTTGCCGGTGCCTACGATGATGGAAAAAGAGCGTGGAACGGAGATAAACAATCTACAGCAAAAAAGACTGGGAAATGGCCTTATGGTGTTAAGATCAGCCAGAAAAGTGAACCTTGGCCAACCGAAGAACTTCTTGCCCACATCTTTTTCTACTCGGAAAGTGACGAATCGAGCTACAACCAAAAAAAGGCGGAATTAACAAAGCCGCTCTTGAATAGGATTTTAATACTTCACAAGGGAGCGAACTTGGAGTATGTTGTGGATCATTTTGTTTCGCTTTAGTGATAGAACATAAGGTGATAGTAATATGCCAGGACCAATTGCGCATTTTAGAATACTGATGGAAACATACCAATCGCTTCTCACAAGTCAAGCGCTTCAAGCAGGAGATGAAAACATATTCAAAGCAGTACCAACAAAATCAAATACTCTGTTTTCGTCAGGAAGCTCTAAGGATCAAGGTATTTCTCAATTCGCTTATTTGGGAGCAGTTTTTCCTGATGTTCCCTATACTAACGAAGAAGCGATTGGATTTGCAGCCGATATGTTCCATTACAACAGATCAAGCACATTCGCCATAAAACTCCTAGATCATGCTAAGGGCAAGAAAACGGGAAGTGAAATGCGAAACATAATTGTAGCATTCGTTTTAGGTTTTATAAGCCATATAGCTGGCGACATAGTTTGCCATCCTTATATTAATACAATTGCAGGGGCTTACTGGAATCAAGGCGTGCCGCTTATTGATACTTCTCCAACAAAAGTTCAAATGCACATGATGACAGAAGTTCACCAAGATTCCTGGCTCGCAAGTAACTACTTCGGTCTTACGAATCTTTCAACCACAGGCGCTTCCAAAAGTTGGAGTGACTTCCTTAATGATCTTAGTCTCGGCCGTTTGGTTATGTTGAGAAAAAAACAGACATCGGAATTATTTGAAGAAATTTGTAGATGCTTCTCCGAAGTCTATGGAAGGGGCATGAACTTGGACTCTCTATGGAAAGCTGGAAATAACTACTTTGAATTACTTGATGTTGGCTATGACACGGCTATGGACCCTCTGCCTGACAATCCAACCGAAGTTTTGGTCAACTATGACCACAGGCGCAACGATTACCTGTTTTATCTCTCTAAAGCGCAGGATTTGTCCAAGGCGTTGTGCAAGAAAGCTCTTGACTACAATAATGGCGGTCAGAAAGAAAAGGATCAACTAATCAAATACCTCAAAGATTGGAACCTTGATACGGGGTATTGCATTAACGTTTATGCCCTTCCCTCTCCTCCAAGAACTCAAATCAAAAGTATTCACATTAGATATGAACACAGTTGGTGCCACAACTACGGACGGTACGACCTGACTTAAGCGAGCGAGTCGCTACGTGAAAACAAAATCGTAGTCCTCCAACTCTATTGTGAACTTTCCCGCTGGGGCATCATCAATTTTGGCACGTCCATTCTTGAGCACACCGTCTTTTTTGGTTTTATCAGAAAAAGTCACTGTAAACTTGGCATCGTTGAGCGGTCTACCTTTTGTGTCTTCAACGTAAATTTCCATCGGAAAAGTGAGTTCTATCGGTGTTCCTTTAGATTCCTTTTTCTTATTTGGGTCTTCTTCGTCTATTATCGCAGTGAAACTGTATTGTTCCTTTTGAGGCTGCGGGCTTATTTTGTCTTTTAAAACTCGGTCTTTTTCGCGTTTGAAGATAAGCTCTCCTGTTTTTTTGTCTTTTGCTTCGTGAGCCGGCCATTTTTCTGTCGCTTGTCCTCGCTTTACGGAGGTAACGATTTTGGTTATTTCTTCGGGTTGATTCTGACCTACCTGTCTCCAAATTTTAAACGTAACGGCTTTGCCGTCATTAAATCCTTTGGCGTCAACTAGAAGAGGGATGGGTTCGCCAAATTTAGCCTGCGTTACCACCATTTTCCCACTTTTCCATGAGCACAGCGCTTCATGGCGCTAGCCGTTTTTGCGTGTGATTTCTATTTTCTCCATTGGACCAACGACTTGCTCCAGCCGCATTACTCTCTCCACAACGTACTTCAGCTGAACTTTAGCGTTCTTTTCTTGCGTAAAGGTCATGCCCCCAACTGGCTTAGTTTCAATGCCTTCGCTGAGCAGTTTGTCCTCTGCTTCCAAAAGGGCTTTAACCACCTTTTCCGCTAGAGAATCTGCCTCCGCTCTGTCTCCGCCCATTGCATCAATGGAGTACAAGGCCTTCACCTTCAGGGTTTTCAGAGTCAAAACGCGGTTCTTAGACTTGTAACTTACCTTCAAGTTGTTCTTGCCTTTAGCGGGCACCTTTCGAAACTTTATAGCGCATTCACTATAGTTTATTGTGTAGTCTTCTTTTTCAGTTAACAGAGTCCCAAGAGGAAATTCTACTCGGACGCTGTCTTTCAACGGTTCCTCTCGAAGTTTAAACACGGTTTCAGCCCCGTTGAGACTGAGTTTTTCTTCGAGTTCAACTTCACCCGAATCCATATTTTCCGCCATATCTGCTTTTTCTAATTTGAATTTCAAGTTTGAAATCACGACAGCAGGCGCTTTATTGGGCTCAGCGTTTACAACGATGTTTTCTTTCGGGATCTCGGTCAGTTTCTCCCGGAGAACCTCCACAAGCTTGTCCTCGATCTCTGTCAGCATCCGTTATCACTCGGGCACAATCTTGTGAGGCGTAATCTTGGACCTGTAGTGGATAACGTTGCCAATCCTCGGGGTGCACTCTGACAGTAGGTTCTTGAAGCTGACGCTGAGAACTTCTTTTTCAGGATTCGGATTAATCAACCGATACCTGTACCACACAATCTCATTCGGTGAAATAAGATATTCAAGATACGGGTTCTGAGAGCCTTTAGGTCTAAGCTTCGATCTGTCGTGAACGTAGAGTTCGCTAATCACCGCGCTAGTCCCGTCAATGTAGTTGAAGGTAACTTCAAGAGCTTTCTTGTCCCCTTTCTCGGCGCCTCCCCAGTAATCGAGCAACTCAAGATTAGCCACGACGCCGAACCTGCAGATTTCACCTTTTTCTCCTTTTTGCAAAAGCCACTGCTTCGTCAGCAGCCCCACCATCGGCGCATCGTAACTTGTTTTTTCGCCAGGAAGCACTTCATCCAAGTTGTACGATTTGCCCACGAGACTATCCATATTCAGCAACGTCGCGCTCTCTTCCATATGGTCCACGTAGTCTTTCAGCACTTCTAGCTGATGCTCCAGCTCATCAAAGTCCGCTCGAATCTCTTCTTGCATCCTGTTCCAGTCTTCAGATTTAATTAATTCCCCGGGTTTCCTTAGGATCGGGTTGAATTTTGTCAATTCTTCATCACTCCATTACTTTGATTATTGCGTTTACTCCTGCGGCTTTCAAGGAGTCTACTGTTTTCTGCAGGTTAGACTCGGTGATGCCGTTCTTCATTAAAGTTTCAGATTTAATTTTAATCATGAACGTCGCAGGCTGTCTCCTTGTCCATTCAAAGTGCAGCCTAACCGTGGGCACGCCTACAGCGAAAGTGTGTTCATCGAAAATTGCCGTGTCAAAGACGCCTATCTTTTCCAGAAGTGCTTCGCTGTATTTCCAGACTGATCCTTTTCTAAGAAGGTTAGGCACTCCATGAGGAGAAACGTCTCCTGTCACATTCTTCTCGCCGAGTAAGGCGCAATTCTGTTTCAGAACAAGTTGCTCGCCCATCTTCAGTTTCCCATTAAACGTTATTGATTCCCCAGTGTCAACGTTTGTTATTTGAGGATTGCTAACTTCTCCTTCTTCCTCCACATTAAGAGATATGATTGGCTGCTCATCCTCGATGCTTTGGCTTCCAAGTTGCCATGTGTCGTTGGCTTTTACCGCAAACTCTGCGGAGGCTTCAGCAAGAGGATTCTCTATGAATTCAACTTCTTTTTCATTTTTAATCATGCTTTTGAGATCGTCCAGAATTACCGAGACAGTTCCGCCTCCCTTATACTCATCTACTGCTTTTCTCAAGTGAACTCTAAAATGCTCATCGTCCTCGTTAATCATGCGTCTCAACCCGACCAAGAAGCTCAGTCTGTCCAGTTCTTCTCCTTTGGCTGTATCAACCCAGTGAGACCGCATCAACTCCGTAATCCCAGCCTCTGCCACGTTCAGTTCTTCACTTATTGATCGCAGCAAGATAGCGATTAGGGATCCTTCATCCCAGTTTTTATAGAATCTCGGCAGCCTGTCATTGATCCTTTCCATTGTAGTCATTTCTATTCCCTCGTTCCGAAAGAAATGTTGATGCTTTTGGGTTCAGCTCTTTCTTCATGACTTATCTCAAGATTTTCTTGTTCGCTCTCAACCATCAGGCCTTCGGGCCGGTACGCGGTTATTCTGAGATCTTGCACATCCCAGACTCTTTCAACGCTGACGATTGACTCCACAAGCCTAGAGTAAAGCACACTATCGCCTATTCCAAGGTTCGACACGTAACTTCGAATTCGCTTCTCCGTCTCACCCACGGCAACTTGCGCGATTGCATCTTCTTCCAACACCAACGTTAACGATATGTCAATGTGGACTATCTTTGGTCTGAAGACCTCAACTTTTATTCCTGCTGCTCTTGTATCGTTGATGACCGCTTGAATTTTGTCCATGCTTCCTCCATCAACGATCACTTTTACAATTCCGGGGACATTATCTGGCATGTCTTCGATTAAGAGCGACCTTACCCCTTCGACTGATTTGATTGCTGATTCAACTGATGAGTAGGTTGCTTTTCCCGCAAACTCCAAGGCGTGTTTCGCCCTTTCTCTCAGTTCATCGTCCTGCTCAGCTTCAACTCCGTTGGTTATATCAGCCTTATTGATAACGTACTCTACTCCCGCAATCGCTTTGGGCATTACGCCAACCGTTCCTGCAAGAACATTGCCGCTTGGTCCTGGAGCAGTGCAGATTACTGGGACTTCGGCTTCCCATTTGCCCTCGCCTATTGACATTAACATTTTATCCTCAACCGTTGTGAATAGTCGTGTTTCCTCGGGCTTTAGGGAAAGCGTGGCGACGTTGGTTCCTTTGGGGATGGTTATTTCTCGGTACGCGCTGTAATCGATTCTGAAAACCGTTTTCGCGTCCGGTCTGACGCCTTCAGGAAGCCACCTAACGCTTTTTTTGGCCAGTGCATAGTCAATGTTTTTCTCGAATGTTTTTGGTGACTCGTTTGCTGTTCCTTCAATTTTGATTATGTCCTTTACCATGGGTTTGTTAAGGTCGTACTCTAGCGAACCATCGTAGAGGTGCACTTCGTTAGTTACAGCTAGTAATTCGGGTTCTGTGTTTCTGCCAAAAGTCACGTAGCCTGATGAGGGTTGAGGAGGCTTCCGCTTGATTCCCAAAATTGAAACCACTAAGTCCAGTGCTTTCCCATTTGCTGTCTCCAAGTAACCTGAAAGGTAGGCTTGTTCCATTTGAAGGTAGAAGTACTCTATTTCTCTGCTGACTGCTTCTACGAGTGTTCTAGCCACACTTCCAGGATGAAGGTCTGAAATTCCTGTTGATCTTTCTAGAGTGCATTTGACTAAGAAAACAGAGTCATCGTCTGGGTGTTCTCCAAGCCATTCAACTGAATCTTCAACGAACCGATAGTCGGTGCCTTTTTCAAAGAGCTTAGTTTTGCCTTTTAGTGTGCCTTCGATGGCTTTGATTTCGATAACGGGACGGTTTGTGAGTTTGTAGACCGTCTTGCCTTTCACGAAGGTTTGCTGTTCGGTCACTTCGCCTCCGCACATTTGGGCTAGGATGTTTTTCGCTATTTCTCTATACGCTTTCTTGCTAAAGGTCATGTTTATCCCTCCAAACGAAATGGGAATAATACTGTGAGGTAGTCACTGCCTTTAATTGGAACGATTGCTATTTCGATATCAACGGCGTGCGGGTCATCTGGGTCTGGTACAACGTTTATGTTGACTACTTGTCTTATTCTGGTTTCTTGAACCAAGCATTCCTCTACTTTAGCTTTGATCCTCTGACGCGTGGTTGCATTGTTGACTTCGCCTATGACGTCGTGCAAGCGGGAACCATAGTCTGCGTGACCTATGTCGTATAATTCTCCTTCATCCGTTGCCAATCTGGCTATGATTGCTTGAGCGAGATTGTCTTCGTCGGCGACTGTGTCAAAATCGCCTTCAAACGCGACAACTAAGTCGGCTCCCGTTTGGTCAAATCTTAGTTTGAGGTCTCTTCCGAGTTGTTCTTGTTGGTTAGCCATTTTCATTTCATCCTCATTAGTTTATGTCAACTCTTGCTCCTTTTATTTTCATTTGCGCACTTGCCTCAACGTTCATTCCAGCTGAGGATTTGATTTCAGCAGACGCTCCTGAGTTCATTTTCATGTCGCTGCCTGATTTTAGATTCATGTCTTGGTCGCTTTCGATTTTTACGCTTGCGCCTTGAATGGTCATGTTTCCCTTCGACTTCAAAGTGGTGTCTCCTTCTGCCTTTACGGTGACGTTTGCTTTTGATTCGATGACTACATCTCCGTCCCGTAGGACAATCACTTTGGTGTCGCCAGCCTTGATATCTACTTCTTCGTCTGTAATCTTAAAGATCATTCCTTGCGGAAACTCGAAATAAATTCTTCTTATGTTAGGGTTTGCCTTGTAGGGTGGAACGTAGATCATCTCTTCGGCGTTGTTTAAGGGCGGCCTGTCTTCGTCATTGTAGAGTCTGCCCACCGCTATTGGTGCGTTTATGTCACCATTTATGAAGACTATTAAAACGAGGTCTCCGACGCGGGGGATGCCTGCTAAGCCGATACACTGGGTGGCGATTGGAACTTTTCTCAACTCTATGTCTGCGTTTTTAAGCCTCACGTTGCATTCATAATTGTCCTTGTCGCTGGCGCTTGAATGCGGAAAAATTGAGGTTACGACTCCTAAGGTGGGCAAGTGCATTTTGTTTAGCTCTAATTGGGCTATTCCCCTCATTGTTTCAACTATGCTCATGTGTCATCCCACCCTCATCCAGCAATTAATTATAGTTGTAAAGCCTTTGACCTTGCTTAAATAATGTTCAATGCTTCTTACTTCCATTTTGCCGCCTAACGCCGAATAGGGAACATCTTCAATAGTTACAGTGTCGCCCAAATTGATTTCAGGCTTTCCAACAGTTTCAACGGACGCGCCGAAAGTGTATTCGAGCTTTGCCGTTCTTGCTTTCGCGACGGTTTCGGCGGTTTTCTTGTCTTTGATGGCGGGATCGTCAAGCGACAGAGTTGCTCCGTTTCCTGCTTCGCCTTTGACTTCCTGTTTTGTTAGCCAGTGGCTGGTGTCAGCGCCTTTTATGCTTGAAGGGCTTTCTCCCAATATTTTGATGCCCGTATAAAGAGGCGAGAAATCTGCTGTTTCCACCCTGATTATTTCTTTCCCGAATTGTATTGGGTAGTTCTTGCCTGTTCCCCATTCTTTGAAAACCAATTGTTCATCTTCGGTTATGTAGGCGTCAAAATTGCATCGCTCGGCAAGTCTTAAAACGTGTTCGTAAGCATTTGCGTGTTCATCAACAACGTATGTAGGCAAGTTTATTCCATCGGAAGCTTGTTTTACAGTGACTTTAGCCTCTTGTGCAAGATTGCTGACGATTTTCCCCGCTGTCTGGTTGAGGTAGACTCTGTTAAGTCTTAGTCGTATGAGTTCTACGCCGAGACCTAGTGCGTTTACTCTTACTCTCGACAGTTCCTGCTCAATATTATCGATTAGTCCGCTGAAAACGGGTTTTAATTTATCGTCGTACCCAAGCTGAACCTTAACGGGGTCGCCTTTCTTGAAGTTGTAATCACCAGTTCCCACCAGGACTATTTCGCAGCTGTCAGTAGGCAACCCTATGCTCCGCGTAACCTTTACGCTTACGACGCCAGGTTCCTTCTCTGCGGTAAAATCCTTGGAGCCTATGGTTACTATGTAGCTTGGACGCATGATGTCACTGGTAACCATTGAAGAATCCTTCCTTTGGTTCAGCTTTCTCTGAGAAGTCTTCCGCCTCGCCTTTTTCATCAGTCGCCTTCGCGTACGAATACAATCCAGACAAGCCCATTCTGTACCCTAAAGCTATCCTCGATAACCAATCTACACGTTGAGTTTTACATTCCACCATTTTCACCTATGAATCTATTTGGAAACTTTATCGAACGCTTGACTGATTTTCTCTTGGGTATCTTTCTCGGCGCTTTTTTCCTGGCTCGGAGGTTCTGTCTCACCTGGACCTTTTTTTCCGCCTTTGCTGGCTGACGTGTGTTCTTTAAGAACCATTGAATAGCGGACTCCCAAGTTAACGCCGCCCGTGAAATGAACCGTGAACCTTTCAATTACCACGCTTGTGATACCGCTTACCAGTGCGACGTCGGATGAGAATGGAACAGGTTTCTTTAGCTCAAATTTCTCCTTGAGATTTTGCAGTGTACCCACCGCGTTTGGACCTACAAGTTCTCCATCGAATAAGATTATTGTCGGATTTCTTCCCATGTCTTGAAAAACATTGCCTTCCGAGCCTGGAATAGCTAGTTCAACGACGGCTCTTTTTCCAAACACGGAAAACGAACTAATACTTCGGATTTCTTTAACTACTCCATCTTTGGCTTCACGTTTTATCAGGTCAACGTCGTCCAGTTTCACATGGGGTGTCTTTTGGTCAAGATCACTAAGTTTTACCATTTACGTTTCACTCCTTCCAATCATTGAGGACCCATAGTATCGGCTTATTTGTTCGGAAAGGATTTTTCTTATTTTCCTCTCTAAGTCTCTAAGGTCTTCTTCCTCTTCAAGCGTCTCGTCGGGTTCAAAGTTGAGATTGTTCTTGATTACGGGCGCTGCGGACAGTGGTTTAGATGGCAACTGTGAAACAGGCGGCACGTTGGGAATGTACGCCGCGGGATGAGACTGAGCTAATGCCGCTTCGCTAAAAGCTCTAACTGCAGCTATAGCGGAAGTCCCAGCGGCTGCCTCAGCGGAAGCTCCAGCATAAAGCTCCGACATTGCTACAAAACTACTTGCGATTAGCGCAGCCGTAGCGGCTCGAGAAGCCAGCGCGGTAGCTTTAGCAAGAGTTTTTGAAGTTTCAGCAGTGGCTTTGACGTAAGGCGCACCCAAAAGTACAGCACTAGCTTCGGTCATTGCAGCAACGCTACCAGCGATTAGCGCAGTCTGTGAGGGTCTTCTAGTCGCTTCAACAGTGGTCTTGCCTGCAGGAACAGCAGAGGCTACAGAAAGAAATTTAGCTGCAATCCCACTGGTGAGTTCGGAAACTGAAGTGGTGCCAGAAGCTTCAGCATGGACTAATCCCCCTTTCGTAGCAGTAGGAATTTGAGCAAAAACATTCGTGGCAGTCTGAGTTTTTCTTGTTAGCGCAGTCAACTCGCGTTGCAATCTATGCGCAATTAGGCTTCCAGCGCCAGCTAGAGCGAGCATTGTCGGCAATCTGGAAAACTTCTCCTCCTCTGTTGCAGGCTCTTGGTGATCGTGAGGTCGAGCAGTTTCTAAACTGGAAATCGGCTGAATCAAAGTCTCGGTGACAACCTTCTCGGCGATGGAAGCTCCAATTGGGACAGCTGAAAGTGCAACATGAGTGCTGCGAAGAGCCTCCGAGCCTTCGTAAATCCACGAAATCAGAGATGGAGAAACTTCTTTCGATATTATGTTAATTTGGCTTGACGCTATCGGAGCCGTCGGTTTGACTGCAATTTCTGGATAACCATGAGATGGTTCAGTATGCGGAGAAAGCGTTGAGGCTGGAAACGACGAAGCCAGCGAGATGGCAGCGGCGACCTGGAGGAAAGGCGTCTCCTTTTCGAGAATTAGAGTTGGCAAGGCCCCTGCGTAAGCGAAAGCTGATAAGGATTGGAAGGCAAGTTTGGGGCCAACGGGAACTTCTGGAGGTGCAGCTTCGGAAACCTTGACTGCTATGGGTTCAGCCACCTTTTCTTCAATGGTTGTTTTCTCTGGAGGACGCGTAAACTGCGAGGATTCAAGAGTGCGCAAACCGGTGAAGCCATCTAATGCGGTTTCAGCCATTACTGTGGACAAAGCGAGAGGGACAGTTGTTTTTTCGTATTGCAGGAGGGACGCTATAGTCTTCACGCTTGGCGAAATCTTGAAGCTAAGCTCGCTCTGCCACTCCACAAAGTGATTAACGTGGGGTTCTTCTCGGGTTTTTTCTAACGGCTTTTCCTTCTCAACAACCTTTCTCGTTTCAACCTTCATCAAAGGAGGCACTTTTTCGGAGAGAGGAGATTCTGCTGGCACTTCCCTTTTTGGTGGTCTTCCTTTACTGGCGACTTTCTCCGCGGTTACAAGCATTACCTGCTCGGGAATGAGAAAAGGTTGCTCAGCTAACGCCGCAAAAAGATTTGAGGTTAACTCTTTAGCCATTAAGTAACTGGACACAAAAGGAACACGTAACTTTCCAGTCGCAGGCATAGAATTCTGGTCTTCCTGTTGAGTTGCCCTCTTCATCCCGGGCTTCTGTGGAAAAGTACTGCTTAAGGCAACTTGGCTGGATGTTTGAGATAGTTTGGGTTCAAGCAGAGGCGTAATTATTTGCATTAAGGTGAGATTGTCTTGTTGCTTTCTTTCAAATAAGAAACTTTCCTCTTCTACCTGAGCTACTTCATTCAACCATAGTCTGTAAGGAAAAATAACGTTAAATCCTGCCAAAGCCATTCTCCTAATTGTTTGGCTCAAGAGTGCTTGTTGATAAATAAAATTAAACAAAACGTTAAAAAAAGGGGAAAAAGTGACTGTCAGAGGTGCATAGAATTTTGCGATTTCAGCGCCCACACTACGAAGTCTTTCGAATGCACGTTGGCTTTCCTGAGCAAGCTGAACTGTTTTTTGAAGAAAGTCAACGTTTTCCATAGAGTCACTCAGTTTCTTCTTCTCCTTCAGTGACAACTATTCGTGTTACGCCCTCCGCTGCTAGTTTTGCCGCTTCAACTCTACCAAGCCTTTGCGCCAAAGCCGCAGTGAGAAACAGGATTTGAGCCCTTGTTAAGTCCGCAGGGTTTTCTGCGAGTTTGTAGCCACAGTCTAAGCATAACGCAGCCAGCTCGGCGCCTTCTGAAGTTCTGACGAATTTTTCAATCTCTAACTTTTTTTTTGTGCTTGTCCCTCTGTGACTCCGCTTAATTCCAAAACTTTCATACCTATGTATTCGGGGACACTGAATTTCATCGACGCAACTTCTTCAGCGGTTAATTTGGGGTCTTCAAGTCCCAAAGAAGCAGCCATTCTAAGGGCTTCAAAATTCTTGTAGGTGTCAACTTTGTTTAGGTCTGGAGTTCCATCCTTTTTAAAAGGGATATTGCCTACGATGGAGAATATTTTCGTCAGTTCACCGTCTGTGAGAGGACGTATGACAACTTCTGCATTTCCGTATTCCTTTACTGTAATCGTTTGTTTGGCCTTTGCCCCTTCAAGGATGGCTTGCTTCGTTAACCTAGGCATTCACTTACTGCTCCCTTACTCGCGTGGCTGTAAATGAGTAGTCGCTGATTCCAACTCCGTTTGCGTCTAGGGAAAAGTTCTTGCCTTCCAGATAGCACTCGTCGAAGGAAAGCGTTTTGATTGCTTGGCCAAGTTTTTTCAGTTCAACGACAACTTGGAAGCTTTTTACGTCTGCAACGCCTTTTATTAGCAATGTGTCGAGTTTTGGATAGGTGGATCTTACTCTTAGGGTGCCCGTCACATACATGGGTCCATAGTCAACGCCTATGCGTTCATCAATGCCGATGTTGTGCACATTTTGCCTGTTTCTGACGATTTTGTATTCGATTGCTTGGAGACCCGGAACAACTTCACCGTCGACTTTGATGTTGCTTACGTTTGCAGACATTAATACTGGGTTTGCTGGCATTTTCATTCACCTCCAACTAAGCTTGCACATTTATCGTCGCGTAGATGTAGTCCATGGCTCTTACTGGTCTTACAGCAATGTCCACCCGCACGATTCCCTGAGCAAAGTCTAACTGCGATGAATAGACATCAACGAGAAATGCCGGTTCTTTTCCGTCAACGCTGGGAACGATTGATTCTTCCCTTACCATGTTTAGGTAAGTCTCCGTAAGTTTTTCACGAAGGGCAGTTCGGCCACCAGCAGTGTTTAGTGTGCCTATGAAGTTTTCAGCCACGTTCTTTGCTTCTCTGACTGCGTGATCTGCAATCCTCATTACGCTTATTTGCTCTTTGCTCGTCGTGATTCCTTTTTCGACAATAATTCCTCTTCCCCTCCTAGGTTCGACTGCCAAAATACCGGCTTTCAGCAGTTCCATCAACTGTGAGGGCGTATAGCGTGTTTCTACGTCAGCGATTCCAGTCAGCGGCTTGAAGGTCGGTGAGTCATAGTATTTGAGTTTACTTATCAGGCCTGCAATTGCGCCGCTTGCTCCATACGGTGCCACAAGTACGAACCTGTCACTTGCTAGAACAGTGGTTCTGTTTACAATGTCCTCTATTTTTTCATGTGGAGCGACTGTTCCTATTCCGATTCGGTTTTTGGCGTCTTTGCTCATGTTATGGCAGTGGGCGTCAACCAGTGCGTGAACCTTCGGATCCCAAGAATCGCCTGCGTATACCATATCGATGTCTGGTTCCATTTCTAGCATCTCAAGGGCTTTCTCATAGTCTTTCAAGTCTGGTTGTGCAGTCATGCCTCCAGATAGCATGATTTCTACTGTACTGATTTCTCTTTTTGTTGGTTTGGCGTCTTTGCCTTTGGATTCCTTCCACTTGTCTGTGACGGAGATAATCTTCGAGCGACTGTTTAAAATGTCAGTAACATACATATCGCTGGTTTTGTCTGTTACTAGGTTGTCGAAGACTTCAAACGCGACTCCGTTTGTTATCTGAAAGGATGATGTTCCCGCAGCGGTTCCTTTTGTTACGCCGACTTTGATGTTGTTGCCTGCTTCTCCGACAATTTTCCCGTCGATTTTTATGGCGTCTTCTCCGTCTATGTTCTTCAATATTCCGCTCGCACTCTGTGAACCGGCAGATTCGATTCTAGTGGCGAAGACTTCGAAGACTCCGTTTAAGAAGCAAAGGCGAACTTCTTTGGTTAAGCTTTGATTTGGATCTGAACCGAACTTCTCTTGGAATTCTCTGAAACTGGTAACAGGTGTTGCCATCAGAAATGGTCCTTTTTCCGCTGTTCCCACTATTCCAACGATTCCGGATGGGTTGAGTTGTTGTGGTACTATTTCTTTGACTACTTGTATTTCTACTCCAGGCAAAATTCTAGCCAATTTTAACACTCCTTATTTTGTACTCTCAAATTTCTGTTATTGTATTGATTCCTTTATAAGCTTTTAACGCCTTTGCTAAACGACGCAATAATTTTAGTGTTTTTAAGTATTATACACTACTGACACCATCAGTCTTGAATGAAAACAGATAAGCACAATGTTCGGCGATGACTTGCCAACAAATGGTAATTCTCGCGTTATATTTAATACTCAACAGAATCAAATTCACCATAATTCCCAAAGACATTTGTTCTTGCCGCCGAAGTTATGCCTATCAGGACCGAAGCAGTCCGATTTAACTTTTTCCGACGTCTTCAAATCCCAACGTCCTGCACTATTAACCAGACTGCTGCAATTTCATATTACAAGCGTTGTTTATGCACCGATAGGTATCTTCTGATAAAGTAGTTCACGAAGCCTCCTTCAGGTCGCTGCAACGCTATGTAGTACGATTTTCTCCTCTTGTATTCTATTATGAGCATGGGATAACCGTTTTTCCACAAGACGCAGTTCATTAAGAGTCTGCCGATTCTGCCGTTTCCATCGCCGAAAGGATGAACTTTCTCAAACATGTAGTGCGCTCTAGCCGCCACTTCGACAGAATTGAGGTTTGATTCGTTTATGAAAGCTATAAGTTGCTTCATTAGCTTTTCGATGTTCTGCCAATCTGGCGCTACGTAAGGCCCCACTCTGACCGAATAATTCCTAAATCTACCCGCGATGTCAGGCTTTGTCTCTCTGAAGATTTCTTCATGCCATTTCAACAGAAGTTTCTCTGACATTTTTTCTTCCGTTTTCAACATTTGCAAGAATGCGGCTGCGTGAGATTCAGTTTCCCGGATGTCTTTAAGTGGCTTGTTGGGAGCCACTTTATCTTCTAGGATTAACCTCGCTTCCTCAAGAGTTATAGTGGACCCTTCAATGGCATTGGTGTTATAGGTAAAGGCTATGGCTATTTCCTGCAGGTCTTTCTCTTGGGCTGACTGGGGAACTTTTTTCCATTCTTTCTGAAAATTGTTTCTTATCTTTTCTAGTTTTTCGGACAAGGCTTCATGGGGTTCATGCATGAGTTTGGCTTTGATTTCTTCAATGTTGTCAGGGATTTTTTTGCCAAGGTAGAGTTCTTTTGTAACGACTTTCCCGTCTTTTCTGAAGGAATGCTGCAGGTAGAAATACTCTGTTTTACCCTTTCTTCTTTTGATGGTTCGCATAAGCCTTTTTACCATTACAAACCATATAAACATTTCATTTTAATCCAATATTGTAATGGTAACATTGAGCCGCTTACCTTTTGCCCACCAAGTCTGAGGGCGAAAGGTCGCGTGGGTTCAAATCCCACATCCCGCGCCGCCTTTAAAATTTTAATTTAACAATATCTGAACTTTTTTTTAAACTACGAAATGAGTTATGCCAGTCATAATGTATTGGATTGCAATGGCAGCAATAAGTAACGCCATAACCCTTGCTATAACTAAAGAGCCTGTTTTGCCTAAAAACCTGTAAATCTTATTTATGAACCTCAAAATGACCCATGTTAAGGATAGCACAATTAAAACTGCCAGAATCGCTGTTACAGTACCGTAAGCTTGAAGGTTAAATATGGTTGTGGTGATGGCTCCCGGCCCCACGAGAAGAGGTATAGCAATAGGAACTGCACCTAAGCTTTCGGGAGATTCAGCGTCCTCATGCATGTTGCCCGAGATCAAAATTCTAATAGCAATAATCAGTAGGAGAATGCCCCCAGCAACCTCGAAACTGTAAATCGATAACCCAAAAATCGTCAAAATCTCTTGACCAGTGAACGCGAAAACAAGAAGCAGAATGAAACCTACGAGCGTCGCGGTATTGTATACTTTCTTTTTCTGGGTATCTGCCATTTTTTCGGTAAGGCCCATAAAGATGGGAATGTTGCCGAAAGGATCAACTATGATGAACAGAGCTATAACGGCTTTAGCTAATTCTGAGATGAAATCCAACCTAACATTCCCCAGACGCAATCATAGTCTTAACGATGATTCGATAAAAACCTAACGGCACTGAGAATCAAAATTAACAAGTTATTGAGTTAAATAAGTCGTCGTTAAATAAATCAAGGTTCAAAACTACATGATTTTTTCCCAGCTTGCAACTAAATCTAGGAATTCTTGCACTGGTTGGCCGCCATAATTCCTTAGTCTTTCTCTAAGTTCAACTTTTTCAACTGCTGCTTTCTGGAAATCTCGGATTTGGCTGGCGTTATCAGTCAGGTATAGGAATCCGTCGGCGCCTGCTCTTGCACAGCGAACACTGACGGTAAGCAGTTCTGAGGCTGATGGCACATCTTTAGGGTTATCGCCTGGACCGAAAACGTAAAAGCTAATGTAGAACGGCTTTTTCAGCAGCTTCTTGAAGTCGCGTGCAAGCGTTTCCCAGTACCATGGTGTAGCATAGTTTTTGCTGAACATTACAACGTTGAAGGCGTCAGCGTACTTTGCAAAGTCGTCAAAGTCTACGCCATAACGCTCGTAAGAGCTTACGGGGTCAGGCTGAATACACAAAACTAGTTCTTTCTTGACTTTTTCTCGGATTTGAGCAATGTACTCGGTGACCTCTTTCCTGCGCCATTCAAGCCAGCTTAAGCCGCTTTTCTTCCATAGCTCGTTGCAGCGTGGGCAAATGCAGTGCCCATGGTCCGCAAAGTATTGACTGTTTAACCATACGCCAAGCGAGCGCCTATCAACATCGGCTATGTAGTTTAGTTGCTCAGCTCTGTGCTCAGGCTGAGTGGCACAGACAGCATCCCAGTAAATGTTGTAGTTGTTGTTTCCCATTTTTGCTGGCCCCAGCGGTGACTGAGAAATCCAGTCTGGGTGATTGCGTGTGGCAACATTGTCTGCGAAAACAGCAATGTTACTGTACATATCTTGTGCTGGTGGGAGTCTGATGCCAGTTTCTGGTTTAACGCGTAAAACATGGAAATCGAATCCTTGAGCCTTTTGAGGCTGGAACGTGTATGTGCCAAATTTCATCTTGTGCGCCTTTTTCAGTCGCAAAGAAGCGGTTGTTTCGTTATAAGGTTTTTGTGTAATGCAGAAAAACTGTTGGTTTTAATTTTAAACCTGATTTAAAGATAAAAAATGCATTTGTTTATAATCATAAAAAACTTGATACCGTTTGTGCAATAGCTAGGTCTTGGTTTTTAATATGCTAATTTGTTTATTCTATCGATTGCTGTGCAATTCTTTTATCGATGGTTTTAACTTAAATCTGTAAATTTGTGCAAAGACAGCAGAAATCTACTCTTTTTCCATGGGTTAAAAACTTTGAGTTATAGGTGTAATTTTGGACGCTTTTTTAGTATCAGGCCTTATTTAAAGTAAAAATTGGATGAACATTACGTTAGAAGTTGATAATATAAACGGTTGTATACTATAAAGGAACAATGTGTTTCATATGCGCATCTTTTAAATATAACTATGCAATAGCTGTACAGGTAAAAAATAAATAGATAAACAAATGTCAAAAGAGGACTGATGAAAAATGGTAGCGGGAGACATAGCATGGGTCCTAACCGCAACAGCACTAGTCATGCTAATGACGCCAGCACTAGGATTCTTCTACGGAGGCCTAGTGCGAAAGAAAAACTTAGTATCAACAATCGTCCAATGCTTCGTAATATTCGCAGTCATAAGCATAGTCTGGGCACTCTGGGGCTACTGCCTTGTGTTCGGCACAAGCATCAACGGCTTAATCGGCTTCAGCCC